>OGHR01000118.1_pt1 | contig 102541 bp, 125 predicted proteins | sample 1571621 | NCBI WGS metagenome assembly OGHR01 (sample SAMEA2582038, study PRJEB24529) | metagenome | biome: Human gut stool | place: China | collected 2011
CCTGGTCCATTTTAGAGGCATGGAGGCTTTTTCATACGGATCTGCCCCGTTTTTTCCGCGCTTTGAATGCAAAACCGGATTCCAGCCTTTCAGCCAGGCTCCTTTCATGAAATAGGTAACAAATGAAAAACCCAAAATTAATAGTGAAGCCTTTCGCAAAGAACGGGCAGAAAAACGTCATTCCTGAAAACCACGAAACCAGCATGGAAAGCAACCAGGCAACATGGGATCAGGGATTCGGTCAGATAACTATGCTTCCTGTTGCTGCCGGTGGGTTGCCGCCAAAAGGTCAGGATTTTAACGGCATCTTTAACCAGATCTCCGAGAATATCGTTTATCTCTCTCAGGGTGGCCGGTTTAAATTTTCAGCGGAGTACGCGGAAGCAATCGGCGGATATCCGAAAGGCGCAATCCTGCAGTCGGATGATGAAAAAAAAGAATACCTGAGCCTGATTGATAACAACAAAGTCAACTTTAATACAGTGACTGATATCGGAACATCGTGGAAGCTGGTTAACACCGACGACCTGTTGACTCAGATAGCCAGCAAACAGCCGAAAGGTGATTACGCAACTAAGACCGAGCTCAATAGCGGGCTGGCTGGTAAGCAGCCGGTGGGTGACTACGCGACAAAAACAGAGGTTGGGTCAAAACTCGACAAAGCCTCCGTGCTTCAGACTACCGGCACGTCAACCACAAGCGTCATTAGTCAGAAAAAAGTAACGGATGAACTTAATACCAAGGCATCAAAAGAAGAACTGTCGAGTGGGTTAAGTAAAAAAGTTGATTACGGTAATCACACAATTACTGGCGGTGTGGATTCTGCTGGCAATGGCTCTGTCAATGCGGCGAACGGTGCGTTAAGGTTTTACCGAAAGGCTGACGGAACTGTCGGTATTTATTCTCGTTCAGAGGCGAACGATACATCTGACTACAAATCGGAAATTTTATTTCCTTTTGGTAAAGGGGAGGCATGTATTGATGTATTCACTTTTGCCGCCGGTGGTGCAAAATATCGCGATGTTAAAAGTCAGCGTAAAAATGGTGTTACCTATACCAACACACTGCCACGTCCGATACTCGTTATCGCCAGCTATGACTCGCCAGCAACGCGGACGCTTGCTTATGTTGATGGTGTCAGAGTCGCTCAGACATCCCACGGGTCACCATCTCAGACCGGCGCATGGGGCGGCTTTGTATCTTTTATTGTTCCGGCAGGCTCGAAATATCTCGTGAACAGTAACGGCGATAAAATTGAATTACTGGATTGGGTGGAGCTGTAAAATGAAATACTACAAAGATAAAAATGACGTAGTTTACGCATTAAATCCGGACGAAGACCCGGTAATGTGGCTGGATATGAAAGTCACTGAAATATCAGAAGATGAGGCTGATATTTTATGTCAACCTAAACTGACACTAGAGCAGGTGATTGAAATTGCAGAGGAGCAAAAGCAGTATCTGCTGTCAGAAGCGGCGGAGTCGATAGCCCCGCTGCAGGATGCCGTCGATTTAGGTATGGAGACGCCGGAAGAAGAAGCGTTGCTGAAAGAGTGGAAAAAATACCGGGTGATGCTGAATCGCGTTGATACTTCACTTGCCCCGGATATCGACTGGCCGCAAAAACCGCAGTAAACAAAAAGGGGCGCAGGCCCCTTTGTTGTACAACCCCCTCTTACAACACCAACAGCACGACATCACGCCATATCAATAACACCATAGAAAGCACCAAAAAGAGGAGCTTCTTTCTATGGCACAAGATTATCATCACGGCGTGCGGGTCATTGAAATTAATGACGGTACACGCCCTATCCGCACGGTCAGTACGGCAATTGTCGGCATGGTCTGTACCGCTGACGATGCGGATGCAAAACAATTTCCGCTGAACAAACCCGTACTGGTGACGGATATCCGTTCCGCGCTCGGCAAGGCCGGTGACACCGGAACGCTGGCGCATTCACTCCAGGCAATCAGCGACCAGACCAAACCGGTCACGGTTGTTGTCCGCGTTGAACAGGGTGAAACCGAAGCCGAAACCACATCAAATATTATCGGCGGCACGACGGACGACGGACGCAAAACCGGCATGCAGGCGCTGCTCGTCGCAAAAGCACATACCGGCGTTAAGCCCCGCATTATTGGTGTTCCCGGGCATGACACGCAGGCGGTCACATCAAAACTGGTCACAATTGCTCAGACGCTGCGGGCATTTGCCTATGCCAGCGCCTACGGCTGCCAGACCATTCCGGACGTGCTGGATTACCGCAAAAACTTCAGTCAGCGTGAACTGATGCTGATTCACCCTGATTTTATGTCGTGGGATTCCGTCAAAAATGCAGAGGCCAATGCTTACGCCGTCGCGCGGGCGCTGGGGCTGCGTGCCAAAATTGACGAAGAAATCGGCTGGCATAAAACTCTGTCAAACATCGGGGTGAATGGTGTAACCGGTATTTCCGCAGATATATCGTGGGAATTGCAGGACCCGGCAACCGATGCCGGTTTGCTGAATGAAAACGACATCACCACCCTGATCCGTGAAGACGGTTTCCGTTTCTGGGGTTCCCGCACCTGTTCCGATGATCCACTGTTTGCCTTTGAAAACTACACCCGCACCGCGCAGGTACTGGCCGACACCATGGCAGAGGCGCACATGTGGGCGGTTGATAAGCCGATGACCCCGACACTCGTCAAAGACATGATCGACGGTATCAACGCCAAAATGCGCAGCCTGACGACTCAGGGTTATCTGCTCGGCGGTGAGTGCTGGTTTGATCCGGATGCCAACAGCAAAGAAGAACTGAAAGACGGGCAGGTGGCGATCGATTATGACTACACACCGGTGCCACCGGCTGAAAATATCAAACTGCGTCAGCGTATCACCGACAGATACCTGATGGATTTCGCATCAAAGATTAAGGGGTAATCATGGCCTTACCGCATAAACTGAAAAACATGAACCTGTTTTTCAACGGCGATAACTGGCAGGGAAAAGCCGAAGAAATCACCCTGCCGAAGCTGACACGCAAACTCGAAGCCTACCGCGCGGGCGGCATGAACGGTGCCGCACACATTGATTTAGGGCTTGAAGATGATGCGCTGGGAATGGAAATGACCCTCGGCGGTATGGAAGCGCAACTCTATAAACAGTGGGGCATTGCCGAAATTGACGGTGTGCCGCTGCGATTTGCCGGGGCCTATCAGCGTGACGATACCGGTGAGACTATCGCTTGTGAGGTGGTCGTGCGCGGGCGTTTATCTGAAATCGACCCGGGCAGTGCCAAACAGGGTGATAACACTCAGGTAAAATTCAGCTTTAAACCGACCTATTACCGGCTGGTCTGGAACGGTGCTGATCTCATTGAGATTGATGTTATCAACATGGTTGAAAAAGTGGACGGAAAAGACCGTCTGGCAGAACAACGCGCCGCTATCGGGCTGTAACAGGAAAATATAAATGACTGAACAAATTAATAAAACATCTGAGGTTATTGAACTGGATCAACCCATCAAACGCGGTGATACCGAGATAACCAGTGTCACTATCCGCAAGCCTAAATCCGGCGAATTGCGTGGAGTGCGTTTACAGGTACTGCTGGAAATGGATGTCAACTCCATGACCGAGGTGTTACCGCGTATCACCGTTCCCACTCTGACAAAAGATGAAATCGGTGTGATGGAGCCGGGTGACCTGCTCAATATGTCAATCGCGGTGGTCAATTTTTTGCTGCCGAAGTCGATGCAGAACAATTACCCCCAAGACTGACAGTCGATGATTTGGTGGCAGATATTGCCACCATTTTTCACTGGACACCCGCCGACACGGCGGAAATGAGTCTGACAGAATTAATTGAATGGCGTTATCACGCTTACAAACGCAGCGGTAACAGTGAATGAGCAGAAACCTCCGTTTACAGGTCGTGTTAAATGCCGTCGATAAATTAACACGGCCTTTCCGCAGTGCGCAGGAATCCAACAAACGACTGGCGGGCGCTGTCCGTCAGTCCCGTGACGCACTGAAAGACCTGAACCGGCAGGCCGGACAAATTGACGGCTTCCGTAAAACAAAGCAGCAACTCACCGAAACAAATCAGGCTTATCAGGCGGCAACACAACGTGTCGCTGCCCTCGCCCGCGAAATGAACACATCAGGCAATCCGACCCGGCAGCAGGCTGAAGCACTGAAACGGGCGCAGCGTGAAGCCGGTCAACTGAAAAACCGCTTTGAACAACTACAGCGATCCGCCCAGCAACAGCGCACAACCTTGCAGGCCAGCGGCATCTCGACAAACCAACTCGGGCAGGCACAGCGCCGTCTGAACAGCGACATTGCCCGCACCACTCAGCAACTGCAACGGCAGGAACAGCAGCTGCGCCGCAGCGCCGAACAGGAACGCCGGATGGCAGCGGCCAAAGGCAGCTATCAGAAAACAATGGATGTCCGGAATAAAATGGCCGGATCCGGCGCAACAGCCATGGCGACCGGCGGTGCGGCGTTATATGCCGGAAAGAAATTTATGGCGCCGGGCTATGAGTTTGAAACCGGGATGTCAAAAGTACAGGCGCTGACCCGGCTGGATAAAGACTCAAAAGAGTATAAGGCGCTGCGTGAACAGGCACGGCAACTGGGGGCAACTACCGCATTCACGGCAAACGAAGTGGCACAGGGGCAGTCATTCTATGCCATGGCCGGGTTTAAACCGGAGCAGATACAGAACGCCATGAAAGGCACCCTGTCGATGTCCCTTGCCGGTGATATCGACCTTGCCACCACAGCCGATATCGGGTCAAACATCCTGACCGGCTTTAAGCTGAACTCTGACGAAATGAACCGCGTCAGTGATACGCTCGTTGCCACCTTTACCCGGTCAAACACCAACCTGAATATGTTGGGCGACACGATGAAATATGTCGCGCCGGTCGCATCCGGGCTGGGTGTGGATCTGGAAACCGCCGCGGTTGCCGCCGGTAAGCTGGGTGATGCCGGTATTCAGGGCAGTATGGCCGGGACCAGTCTGCGATCAATTCTCGGTCGCCTCGCTGAGCCGCCAAAACAGGCCGCTGACGCACTGGAAGAACTGAACATCAAGACACGGGATGCCAAGGGCAACTTACGCGGCCTGCCTGAAATCCTTGCTGATCTGGATAAAAAGACAAAGAAAATGGGTACCGCGCAACGCGCCGGGTACTTCAAACACATTGCGGGTGAGGAAGCATTCTCCGCTCTGTCAGTACTGACAGACCAGGCAGGCAGCGGCGAGCTGCAAAAAATGATCGCCGAAGTCAAAGCGGCCAAAGGTGAGGCGCAGAAAGTGGCCGATACCATGACTGATAACCTTGACGGTGATTTAAAAAACCTCACCTCAGCATGGGAAGATGTCGGTATCCAGATATTCGGCGGTGTTGACAGCCCGCTGCGGGATATCGCGAAATCCATTACCGATATTATCAGTAAGGTCGGGGACTGGGCGAAACGCAATCCGGAGCTGGCGAACACACTGACGAAAATTGCCCTGGCACTCGGCGTGATCCTCGCCGTGGGCGGCGCGATTGTTCTGATGCTGGCCGCGATGCTTGGCCCGGTGGCAATGCTGAAACTCAGTATGTCAGTTCTCGGCATCAAGGGTGCCGGTGCGTTTGGCCTGCTGGCTAAAGGGCTGAAAGCCGTCGGGCTTGCCTTATTCGGTATCGGGAAAGCCCTGCTGACGAATCCGCTGTTTCTTGCCGCCGCCGTGATCGCCGGTATCGCCTACGCAATATATAAAAACTGGGACTCTGTCGCCGCGTTCTTTAAGAAACTGTGGGCGGATATTGTCAGTGCCTGTGATGCCGCATGGAAATGGATAGGCAGCATCATCAGCAGAGCATGGGAGGGAATAAAAAACTATTTCCTGAACTACACCCTTGTCGGGCTGATTTATAAAAACTGGGACGGCATCAAAAAATACATGTCTGACCTGTGGGGAACCGTGAAAACCACCATCAAAACCAAGTGGGATCAAATCATCACGGATATTCAGAATCTCCCGGCCACCATGAAGCAGGCCGCATCTGACATGATAGACAGCGTTATCAACGGTATTAACGAAAAATGGACGGAGTTAAAAAATAAGTTCGGCGAACTTAAGCAGATGGCAAAAGATGCCCTCACACCGGACTGGTTAATCGAAGCCAAAAAAGACCCGAAATTTATTAACGCCGTGGACGCCACGCAGAAGACCACCATGTCCGGCGGTATCCGTAATGCCAACTGGAGCATTCAGCCGAAAAAGTACGCCGGAGCTTATGATTCCGGCGGACGTATTCCGCACGGTCAGTGGGGTATTGTTGGTGAGAACGGGCCGGAAGTGGTGGACGGCCCGGCAAATGTGACCGGACGGAAAAATACGGCAGCACTGGCAATGCTGGCACTGAGCACCCTTTCACAGCCGATAGCGGCGGCACCGGCACAAACCGCCGGCGGTTCTGTCAGCAGCGCGTATTCGTCACAGCAGAACGCCGCGCCGGTCATCAACATCTACCCGACACCGGCGCATTCCGCACAGGATATTGCCCGCGAGGTTGCCCGTCAGCTGGATGCGCACGCCAGAAAGCAGCAGGCCAGCCGCCGCAGCGGGTACAGTGACACAGAGGAGTTTTAATTATGGCTATGGCTGCACTCGGCCTGTTCGTGTTTGAGCTGCGAACCGTGCCGTTTCAGGGGATGCAGGAAGAAAAACAATACCGGTTTGCGTATAACAGCCGGGTCGGAAAGCGTCCGTCCTGGCAATTTTTGGGGCTGTCCAATGATCCGATTACCCTGTCCGGCACACTCTGCCCGGAAATCAGCGGCGGTAAGTTTTCCATGATGGCGCTGGAAGCCATGGCCGACAGCGGAAAAGCCTGGTCGTTTATCGGCGGCGAGGGAACCATTTACGGGATGTATGTTATTGAGTCCATCAGCAAAAATAAAAGTGAATTTTTCCACGACAGTGCAGCCAGAAAGATAGATTTTACCATCAAGCTCACCCGCGTTGATGAGTCGCTGTCTGAGATGTTCGGTGATATCAGCGCACAGCTTGACTCACTGACTGACACCATCAGCAGCATGGGTAATAAAATTTCTGACAGCATTACAGGGTTATTATCATGACGGATTTTTTCCTCACCGGTACCGAGTGCGCCCCGGCATATTCGCTTTCCGCCGGGTCCGTCAACATCAATGAGCGGATTCAGGGGCGGCTGATTTCCCTGTCACTGACGGATAACCGCGGATTTGAGGCCGACCAGCTGGACATCGAGATCGATGATGCCGACGGCAAAATGATGCTGCCGAAGCGCGGCGAGGTGTTATCGCTGCACTTAGGCTGGAAGAATGAACCGCTGATTTTTAAGGGTAAATTTACCGTTGATGAAATAGAGCACAGCGGACCGCCTGACAAGCTGACCATACGCGGGCGTAGTGCGGATTTCCGTTCGTCACTGAACGCAAAGCGCGAGGTGTCCTATCACGAAAAAACGCTGGGCGACATCATCACCACCATTGCAAAGCGGAATAACGTAGAGCCGGTGATCGAGAAGAAACTCGCTGAGATTAAAATCGCCCATATCGACCAGACCAACGAATCAGACGGCTCCTTTCTGACGCGGCTCGGCAAACAGGAGGGGGCTGTTGCGGCCATCAAAAACGGCCGGTTGCTGTTTATGCCGCAGGGCAGCGGAAAAACCGCGTCCGGAAAACTAATCCCACCGCTGCTGATCACCCGGTCCGTCGGTGACGGCTACCGGTTTTCACTGGCCGACCGTGGCGCATACACCGGCGTTATTGCCTCATGGCTGAACACCCGCAAGCCGAAGAAAAAAGACGAGGTTAAAGTTAAACGCAAGCGGAAGACCAAAAAGAAAAACCCGGGAAAAATCAAAAAACCGGATGAGCCGCAGGGGGATTATCTGGTCGGTGACGAGGGGAATGTGCTGACGCTTTCTCACACTTACGCGAACAAAAATAATGCTGAACGGGCAGCGAAAGCCGCCTGGGAAAAAATGCAGCGTGGCGTTGCATCGCTGTCTCTCCAGTTGGCAAAAGGCCGGGCGGATATTTATCCGGAAATGCCGGTTAAAGTTCAGGGATTTAAGCCGGAAATTGACGGCGCAGAATGGATACTGACGAAAGTGTCGCACTCCCTGAATGACAGCGGGTTTACATCTGCACTGGAATTTGAAGTGAAAATCTCTGATGTCGAAATGGGTGACGGATAAAACGCAAAATAATACTGATTAAATCATCAGTGATTGCTATAATTATTACAATATCAACATGATGATAAAAGGTAAGTCAATCATGATGAAATGTCCTCTTTGCGGCGAACTTGCCCGCACCCGCAGTTCCCGCGATGTCACCACCGAAACGAAAGAACGTTATAACCAGTGTATGAATATTAATTGCGGTGCAACGTTCGTCAGTCATGAATCTCTTTCGCGGTTCATTACAAAGCCTAATCTCATTGAAGCGGCTATTCCGCATCCCGGGGATAATAAGCAGGTATCGCTCAGTTTTTAATAAAACAAAGCCCCGGATTCCGGGGCTGTTCGTATTATTTGTTTGCGGATGATAAGTCACTAAAGAACGCGTTAAACTCATTTTCATTCTGATCGTTAAATCTGACCCGGTTAAAATCTTCAGAGAAAGAACAGCCATAGCCATCCTTAGCAATTAAATCGCTGTAATCCTGCACCGGAATATATTTTTTTATGATATCCAGAGCCTGTTTTTTGGTTATTTTCACACTGTATTCTGGTGAGCCGGGTAATTTTTTCTTATTGTTCATGTCAATGAGGTATGAGGTGACTGTCACTTCATCCTTATTTGTATGAATGAAAGACCTATATATTCCATAAATAACGGCGCGTTTTACCATCAATTCTTTAACATCAGGGTGATCGCCCTGTACTGCTAAATTAGAAAGCCGTATGTGAAGTGGGGCTTCACTGATAATTTCCAATGAATTATTATCAGCATAGTAATCACCGAGATCGGTGAATGCATCAAGTGCAGTTTTGTAATCTGATTTGCACAGATCACTATCAACAGATGTCTGAGCATTGGTAGCCTGTTGTGCAGATTCGACCGATACAGTCTCTGCTGGTTTAGCCGGTACCTTTTCCGTCTGCTGTTCCTGTGAGGACTGAGGCTCATTTTTTACATCAGGGAAAAGCGCCCCGGCAATCATAGCCATGACCAAAAAACCACCAAGATAAAAAATTGACACTTTTTTTCTGTTTGGCATTTTTACGATCTGCGGTTTTATAATTCCGATAACAAAAGCCAAAAGGGAAAGAAGCGCCAAGCCTAAAATAATATCAGCCATATAGTCACCATCGGTTAAGAAAAGTTAAACAATCAAGGATGGGGTTCATTGAACAGGCGATAGGTGGAAAAGTAAAGCCCCAGACATCGGGGCTTTGATCTATATAATGCCGAATGTGGTCGCGATGTGGACATCGCCAGAAACAAATCCTTTTGTTTCATGCAGATAAGTCACTACTTACACGCCGCTTTTGCGGCGTTATTTATTTCTGCTCTCACTATCCTTTATTACCACGGCGCTGTAACTGATCCCGCAGATTCGGCGGTGTCCCTTTAATCGTCAGGGTATCCGTGGCCGCATCCCAGAAAATCCGCTCCCCCAGTAACATCGCATCAAAATTAATGGTCAGCCCGCCGCCGCTGCCGGCAAATTTTGTCAGCTGACGTAATGTGCTGCGATCGGCCGGGAACGAATCCTCCAGTCCGTACTCTTTTTCCTGAGTAAACTGCGCAAAACTCTGCTCACCCAGCGGCGGCAGTTCCGCAGACAGCTCTGTCAGCTGAATCTCTTCACCGCTCTGTAATTGCTCTGTGCAGTAATCAAACACCTGTTTGCGGTAAGACTGGCGCTCCTGTTTGTCCGCCTGAGCCTCCTCGCAGTAATCGTCCAGTGCCTGTAACAGGCCTTTGTTCTGGATTTTGGCATTAAAGCCTTCAGCGGCACCGAGGAAATCCATAAAGAAATCGGAGACTTTGCGACCGACACGGCCTTTGAGGAAGGTCAGGTAACGGCTGGATTCCGGATTGGTTTCCCATTCGGTCAGGTCAATACGGGCGATAATATCCGCATGCGGAATATCCAGATAATGGGTGCTGTTAAGCTCCAGGCTCTCGTTGACCAGCATGCTCTGGCAGCTGTCGAGTACCGCCACCAGCAGATACTCCACCGCCAGATAGCGGTAATGGGCAAATAACACCACGCCGCCCTGGGCAAACGGGTATTTTGCCAGCTCATCCTTCAGGCGGACGGTTGCCGCACGGGTGAAGGCGTGAAACTCTTCCTCGCCCTGCCGCTGCAGACGCAGTGCTTCTGACAGTTCACTCTCTTCATTAAACACACCGTACGCTTTGCTTTTCGCGCTGTAGACCCGGTGCAGTTCAGCCATCATTTCCTCAACAATGGCGGTTTTTTCCAGTGGTGTGTCCCGCAGCACTACTTCCAGTGTCTGTTCGTCGCGTTTAATCAATTGATGCAACGCAATCTGAATGATATCCAGACTCATCTTTTACTCCTTCGGCCTCGTTTGCGCGTATTCAAACACCGTTGTAATCTGTGCGCAAGTCACAATCACAGGAGAATGTGACAAGACAGGATAATCAGCGGCGTGCATACTGAAAATGGCGTATTCCCTGCGTAACCGGATCCATAATTGAAATAATTTTCCGCAAAAAGCAGAAATACGGCCGCTCATCAGTTATGATATAGAGCTTTGTACAATCAGGATATCTACGTTTATGCCGCAATCATCCCGCTACAGTGATGAACACGTTGAAAAGTTACTGGCTGAGCTGGTCAGTGTGCTGGAAAAAAACCGGACACCGACCGACCTTTCTCTTATGGTGTTAGGAAATATGGTGACCAATCTCATCAATACCAGTGTAGCGCCGTCACAACGCGCTCATATTGCTGAATCCTTCGCCCGCGCCCTGCAATCTTCCGTCAGTGAAGATAAAGCGCACTGACCGCATTCCGGCTGACGACGAAATTCTATGGTAACGTATCGTCCGAAATACGGTGACAAAGTTTCCCAGATGATTAGCTGGGGACACTGGTTCACCCTGTTTAATATCCTGCTGAGTCTTGCACTCAGCAGCCGTTACCTGTTTATTTCTGACTGGCCGGACACGCTGATTGGCCGCATTTACGCCATCACCAGCTGGCTGGGACATTTCAGTTTCCTGGCATTCGCCCTCTATCTGCTGATTGTGTTCCCGCTCACCTTTGTGGTGATGTCACAACGGCTTCTGCGCTTTTTATCCGCTGCCCTCGGTACGGCCGGGCTGACACTGCTGCTGTTTGATATCGGCATCTATGAACAGTTCCGCCTGCATTTAAATCCGGTGGTGTGGGATTTAGTCGTGAACCCTGAACAGGGGGAAATGGCGCGGCGCTGGCAGTTTATCTTTATTGCGATCCCGGTTATCTTCCTGATCGAAATGCTGTTCGGCACCTGGAGCTGGCAAAAACTGCGCAGCCTGAACCGGCAAAAATTCGGTAAACCTGTTGCGGTGGTATTTATCACCGCCTTTATTACCTCTCATATTATGTATATCTGGGCGGATGCCAATTTCTACCGCCCGGTGACGATGCAGCGCTATAACCTGCCGGTCTCTTACCCGATGACCGCCCGCAAATTCCTGGAGCGTCACGGCCTGCTCGACAGCACCAGTTATGAGCAGCAACTGCTTCTGCACGGCGACCCGACCGCCCAGGGTGTTGAGTACCCGATCAACAAACTGACCTATGCAGACAATGGCAGCGGCTACAATTTGCTGCTTATCACCCTCACCTCACTGAGCCGGGAAGATATTGATAAGGCAATGCCGAACCTGAACCGGTTTGCAGAGGAAAGCACGCAATTCACACAGCACTACAGCAGTGAAATTAATCCGGAACGGGCACAGTTCGGGCTCTATTACGGCATCTCAGGTACCTATTATGACGGTATTCTCAACGGACGCATTCCGTCCGCACTGATGACGGCGCTGAGTGCACAGAATTATCAGTCAGGGTTCTTCTCCACAGAAAACTTTGCCTCCCCGCTCTTCCGCTATGCCCTGCTGGCGGATTACAGCCTGCCGCCGCTGCGTGACGGACAGGACAATAACAGAACAGCTACCGCCTCTGCGGATGTGGCAGATCGCTGGTCACTCTGGCTGAAACAGACCCGCAAAGATCAGCCGTGGTTTGCACTAATTAACCTCAGCACACCATTACCGGATGGTCATTCCGCCCCGGATATGACAGATATTGATAACACGCTGGGCACACTGATTCAGGATATCCGTGCGCGCGGTGAGTGGGATAAAACAGTGATTGTCATCACCGCCGGTGCTGGTCACAGCATGACCAAATTACAGGATAACTGGGTCACCGACGGCAAATTTAACCGCGACCAGTTACGCGTGCCGTTGATTATTCACTGGCCGGATACCCCGGCACAAACCATCAGCAAACTGACCGCACATCCGGATATTATGGCTACCCTGATGCAGAGACTGCTGCACGTCAGCAATCCGCCGGGAGAATACACTCAGGGTGATGATCTGTTCACTACCACGCGGCGTAAACCTCGGATATTCACCGGCGATAACAGCAATCTGGTCATTATCAAGCCGGATTCCGCATCACTGCTGACCGCTCAGGGTAAATACCAGCGCTTTGATGAGAATAATGAGAAGATCCGCAACGCCAAGCCGGATATGGCGGAATTACTCCAGGTTCTGACAGAGCAGAAACGCTTTATCGATACCCACTGAGCCCGGGATAAAAAAAGCGCAACTGATACAGTAGCGTCTTGCTTTAACCAAACAAAACAGTAGTATAGATAACATTCGGCATGTAGCGCAGCCTGGTAGCGCACCGTCATGGGGTGTCGGGGGTCGCAGGTTCAAATCCTGTCATGCCGACCAGCATTTATATAAGAAAACCAACCCGTTATGGTTGGTTTTTTTGTGCCTGTCAAAATGCCGATGGTAAAATAATGGTAAAACTATGGTAAAACCACCGACAAAAATCCTGCATTCACTCAATACGTTTATTCGATGTTGAGCCATGTTTTAAACAGCTAGCACAGTTACGCACACTCTATATAAATCAATAAGTAATCAGATCTCTAAAAATCACACATCCGCACATTTGTGCACACTTATGACAACTCTTTGCCCCACCGGTGCCCCAAAGATCAAAGTTAGTCTTGACAGCATTATTCTGCCCCATTAATTTATACTGTATATTTAACCAGTGCATTAAGAGGTGATCGCATGCTCCGTATTGAAGTTATTTTCAGCAGCAACCAAAAAGAGATGATGCCGCCTGGCACATTTGAGGCGTTGGAAAAGGAAATAGACCGAAAGCTACGGGCTCAGCATCCGGATATGAACGTCCGTATAGTATGGGGAACCAATGCGGTGATGTCAGTAACAGGCGGGAAAAATGATAAGGACAATAAAAAAATAAAAGAGATACTGCAGGAGATTTTTGAGGACGGCAGCTGGGTACCGGAAACGGCAGGCGCTTCCGATGATGCAGAATATTTTGATAAATAACACTATTGCATTCATATTTTATTACACATTTCAGAAAAGGAGATTATAATAAAAAAATTATCTATCTGCTCTCTATAACAATGACGAATACAAAAAACAGCGTGAACACCAACATAGGTCGTAAAATTAAAGATGCGCGAATATCTGCCGGAATGTCCGGGAATGACCTTGCCATAAAGATTGGTGTCTCACAGCAACAGGTATCGCGCTATGAATCCGGACAAACGCCAATGACCATAAACACTGTTATAATGATTGCTCATGTGCTTAATGTCTCTGTAAATGAATTACTGAGTGATTACCTTTCCTCAGAGTACAGTGACATCATGCTTTTAATGAGCAATCGTAATACAGAAAAATAGCCGCGCCGGACATCCACCAGCACGGCTTTGTTTTATTCCACTGTGTCTCCGGCCTGCTCCGCTGCTTCCTGCGCTTCACGCTCTGCCTGCTCACGTTCCATCTGTTCAGCCAGTTCACGCTGTTTCACATTCCACACAGAGCCCTGCGGCATTTCCACACGCACATCGAGGCGGGTTGATTCCGGCAGGTCACACGATTCGCCGTCCTGGTAGAAAATGCGCTCACCTTCCGGGGTGACTTCTTTCAGCCGCCAGTTCTGGAAACATTCCGGTAAGTGCGTATGCTGACGGTGACAGATTTCGATGATAATACTGCCGTCTTCCAGGACGCGATCAGCAACATAAACCAGCTCAAGGCCGTTATTGTCTTTCGGTACCGAGATACCGCCGTTTACGCCCCAGGCACCATCTGAGTTATAACCAAGGATGCCGGTGATGTGATACTGGCCGGTAGCTGTGCGGCTGACTTCAGCACCTTCGGATTCGTCGTTGGTTTCGTAGTTACCGTCAGAGTGAATAACGATGACTGGTGAGGATTTTTTCAAAAATCCATTGCTGTCGAATACCACACTGGAACCGATTAAAGCAATCTCCCCACCCCATTTACCACCGGCTGCCCCACTGTTCAAAAAATAGAGGTATCCCTTCCCGTTGTATCCTATGTACATCTGGCCGGTATCGCTGTTGTTACTTCCCGGATAACCGAAATTCATTCCTTTGGCATAGGATATAGCCTGTGTACCAGACCACGAACCACGCACGGTAGTCCCCGGAGGAGCAGAGAATACCTCTCGCTGGGCAAAGAAGAAATTATCCCCGACCCACGTTCTGTCAGCTCCCATAACTGCACCCGGTGTTTCCGGTAATTGAAATGACGTTGTATATCCTGATCCGTTACCATCCGGTCGTGAATAGATCGTAATGACCCCAGCCTTCGTTCTGTATACACGTCCCATACCACCGGCGAAATTGACGGATCCATTTCCGGAAGAGTCAACTCCTCCGGTTACAAGGTGACTAGAATAGGATAATAAATCTTTCATTTTCTCCGTCAGTGCCCTGATGCTCTCAAGCGTCACTTTCTGGCCGTTCGGCAGCTCAATTTCCACCTGACCGGTATCTGTCATCCACTGCTGCATGGCTCGGAGAAAATACACAATATAGCCCTGATTGGCTGACATGGTGCGGGCTGCATCCGAAATGGTGTCCGGTACCGTAGTGGCGATAGAGTATTTCGCGCCGCTGAGCGTTACCGGAGCATTGAATGACAATACCAGTTCTGTATCACTGTTTACCGCGCGGATCATCATGCTGACTGGTGCTGTGCCGTTCTCAATACAGATAAGCTGGCCGGGTGCCACACCGTGAATGTTCTTTTTCCACTGCGTACCGGTGCCGGTCACAATCGGTGAGCCAGCTTTAATGGCTACAGTGCCGTCTGTGTAAATCATGGGGTTTCCTTAAATTTCAGACGAAAAAAAACCGCCGGAGCGGTTGTTGGTGGAAATTACTCATTTTGATTTTAGTTTTTGCGGGTTGAAGTAAGCGACAGGTAATGGTGATAATCAGTCCTCTGTACTCTTGCCTTTAACACATGTAATTTTGTCAAACGTATCCATGCGGATCCAGCCATGCAAACCCAGAACAGGATCACCTGTACTGAAAAACCGTTTACTGTCCGGCGCATATTTTGTCAGCTTAGCTGAGTAATGCCGGTTATCCAGCCCCTCAAACATATGCCCGGTGCAATCCACTGGTTTGATGTATACGTTATGGCTGCAGGCTGTCAGCGTGGTTATTGCAGCTAATGTGATTAATTTTGATATATTCATTCTTATATCCCCGTTGTATCTATTATCATTATATATAGCGGTATATCACATGATTCAAAAGATTGTGACGCATGCGGTCTGGAATACGTATCAACCAACAGACGTACTTCCAGTTTAGAACCGTTCATTCGCCAGAAATAAGACTCGAATTCCATATATTCATCATAATTTGTTCTTTTCTGAGCTCCACCGCCAAATACAACTGCACAGTTATTACCATTATTAGGCATTGTCATAGACCACATTGTATCAGGCCATAGTTTAAGCCGCTGAACATGCAGTATATTTGCAACGCCCCAGTTAGTATTATATACCACCTGATTGGTTAGCGGGTTTATCACAACTATTCCCGTTTTTTGATTACGCACCTTAACAGGAGCGTTGCCAAACTCCCAGATTTCTATATTTCCGCCGGGACCGTCGCGGAAAGGCATCGAGACAAAAGCATTGTTATTCGTATTGTCAAACGCCTGACCGCCTATTCTGACCCAGAATGATGATCTGGCTGCGATCATTTGTGTATTCGGATGAACTCTGGCCGGAAAATAAACCTCTTTAATGGTTCCCTGTCCGGCATCCTGTACTTTCGGACAATGAAACGACTGTTTTCTGATTAACCCTAACGCTATATTAGTACCGTCAATTTGCATCCTGCCGGTGTCACCAAAACATATAAAACCGTGTTTCATGATTTTACACCATATAATATACGCATATAAGTTTCCCTGGCTCTCTGTTCGTCGTTTCGCCTTAAATTACCCTCAAAAATAATAACGCCATTTTCAACCCGGCAATCGCACCAGCCGTTATGATTGAACCAAAAGCTCGGATTAACCCAGACAAAAATCTCCCCCATAGGGAGCAGGTTCCGGTGATCCCAGCTGTATTTAAACTGACCTACCGGTGCAGGATTAATATCATGCCAGCCGACGAATCGACCGAGTCTTTTACCGGAATCTAATATTTTATTACCACGCTCATCATATACAATAATCCCGTGAGCCATATTAATACCCCGATATATCACCAATAATGACCGTCAGCCGGTTATTGTCATACACTTTAATACCGCCCGCTGTAATACCGGTACCGTTTGTTGTTGTTCCGTCAAAGAACTCAAATTTATTAGCCTTTGCATCCAGAATAAAACCCTGTTTACCCGGCACATAGTTCTCCGACTGCATTTTGTCAGTGACAACCACACTGTTGAGCCATGCCTGATTAATGAACGCCTCACGCATAAAGACCTGTCCGTCCTTCATGTACATGAACAGATCCATCGATTTCTTTACCGGATTATAAAACGCAAACTGCTGTGCGTTAAACCCGATAAGCGTGTTCACCTGGCCGCCTTTAAGCTCGGCTCCGATAGCCATACCGGCAGAATAGTCCTCACCCTCATAACGGATCCGGACTTTCATATCGTGGACCACCGATGCCTGACCGGATGCCATATCCCACTGCGCCCGGATGGAGTTCTGTGCCATGGCGAAACTGTTGTCTGCAGTCACCTTCACCGCGTCGATTTTCTCGGCCAGCGCCTTTGTTTCCATGACCGTGTAGTTGCGGACTTCGATAATCTCGGCTTTCATCGCGCCGCTTTCACGCTGCCAGTAGCCCCACTGGCCGTAGGCGTTGTTGGCGTTGTTGATGATGGCTTCAAAGTTGTCATCAGCCTGAGACTGCAGGTCTTTGATGATGGCTGAGTCTTCGAGCTCTTTTTGCACAGCGTCGAGGATTTCATCGGCATTACTTTCCGGAATACCACTGGCCTCAACAAATATCGATTTCCCGACCACGTTTACGCTGCGGACATACACATAATAGCGGTGACCTGCTTTCATATTACGTCCCTGCACAATCCACATAGTGCCGTTACCCAGATAAGCGGCCACAGATTCAACATCGCGGATATCGGCTACCTGTTTATCTGAAAACCAAAACTCATATTGCGCCCGCAGGCTGTTCTGTCCGCCGGAACGCGGAACAATACCGAGACTGAAATAGCCGGGTTCAACTTCAATATAAGACGGGGGCAGCGGCGGATTGACGGAGAATGATGTACTGGCCGGTTCCCCTTTCTGTCCCCGGTCATTCTGCGGGGTGACAGTCAGCACATAATTACCCTGCGGCATACCACTGAACCGGTAAAACGATTCTTTCGTTACCGCCGTTCCGGCAACACGGTCGCCGATGGTCAGCTTCAGCAGATATTCAACACCTCGCAGGGCATAGGGTGAGTTCCATGATGCAGCTGCCTGCCATGCCTCATTATCACTGCTTATTTCCACAGTAAGATTTTCAACCGGGGGAATAAAACCACCAAGAGGTGTATCCGGCTTCGGTTCAAATACCGCCCCCTTATCCACAATGGCTTCTTTTTCCGGCGCATGCTGAACCGCAGTAACAATAAAAGTCCCGTCACTGTTATCCGCCAGTGACACCGCCCGGAATAACCGGCGGCGCAGTGACGGCAGGGAGAGCGTCCAGACAGAATGTTGTGATATACCTTCCGGCATCACATCGAGGGTAATCTGATTCGTAGCCGGATAGCCGGTCACTTTGATGGTTTTCGGCAGGCCGGAACCATCAGTGACAATAACATGCGCATCACCTTTGGCCGGTTTTTCTATGTTGCGGTCAAGCAGCAGCGTTTTCTTTTCCGGGTCAGCAGACAGAATGCGACCGCCGATCTGCATATCCACCCAGTCGTTATCCGCTATCTCGAAAATATCACCGGGCGTATGGCGTAATCCTTCCGCACCAATTCTGAATTCAACCGTCTGCGTTTCGAGTTTTTCTGTCGTCAGGATCCACAATCCGTGCCGGTGAGCCTGCCCGCGACTGGTGCAGCCGAAAGCATCCACACGCAGTACATTCCGGCCGTTCTGTGCCACAGAGACATCATCAGACACCTGCTCCACACTGGTTTTCCAGCCGTTATCCGGATCGATGAAGCGAACCTCGACCACGTTATGTCGCGCCTTTGACGGACTGAAGCTGTATTCAAACACCCCGTCAGCAACGTTAGCGTTAGTGTACGGCCATACAGAATCAGACGGGCGGTCCTGCACAAACGTCAGAACCTGACCGTTCCACACCGGCATAATCCGCATTGAGGAACACAGCTCACTGATCACATCATAGGCTTTACGCAGATCGGTAATATAAGCATTACAGCGGACACGCGGCTCTTTACCGCCGAAACCGTCATCCACCTCCTGATCGCAGTACTGCCCGATCATATACAACGCGAATTTATCCACTTCGGCTATTTTCAGGCGCTGCCCCATGCCATAGCGCGGATGTGTCAGCAGATCCCACAGCACCCACGCAGGGTTATCCGACCATGCAGGTTTAAAGGTGCCGTCCCATATACCGGAATACACCCGTGTATCCGGGTTGTAGTTGGCCGGTACCTGGATAATACGGCCCTTAATAAGATAGTTACGGCGCGGGAATTTATTACCGAACTGCTCACTTTCAAATGTCAGTCCGGCGACCGCGGAGCCGGGGTAAGTCTGGTTAATATCAATAAGCTCTGAATAACTCGACCAGACCGTATTGTTCTGAATTTTATCCGTGGTGCTGTCCGGAGTTAACCGGCGCATCCGGACACTGAACGGGGACGGCGGTAAGTTATCCAGAATGACCGCCATCAGGTAAGGGGAGTTGCTGCGCTTGCCGGTGATGGTGACCACTTTTTCCGTTGACCAGACACTGCCACGCTGGATCTGAATTTCGAGTTGCACCGATGTCGCCACCCTGTCGCCGTTGTCTTTGGATTCCACCAGGGACTGTGTCCCGAACGTCAGCCGCAGGCGGTCGATATACGGTGAGGTGATTGTCCGGGTGACCGGGACATTGTATTTTACCTCGATACCAACCGGTTCCTCATTAGCTGATGAAGTAAAGCCGTATAGTCCCGGCTGTTCCAGTGTTCCTGCGCGCCACTGCGCCGTCAGTCCGTTTACTGTACTGTTTCCGGATCCGTCAATGACAGGCGTATCATCCAGATACACGCAGGACAAATCATTCACCACATTGTTAATTTCTTCCGGCCCCTCAATCGGCCCCTCACTTATCAGGTCAATCAGGGATATTTTCTGCCGTGAACTTAAATCATTCGGTGCCTCATACGGTGTACGCTGCCCGCCGCCGCCTTTTCCCATCTGTTACCTCACTTACCCGCCGTGTTTGCCGGCATCAATATTGGTACCGTCGCTGTCGTCCATAATCTCAATGGACTGTGAAATCACCCGCGACCCGCACATAATCCGCCCGTAGGCCACAGGTACGGCCACACCCTGCGCCACGGTATTTTCGAGGTTACTGAAATAGGTATTACCCTTCTCTCCCTCACCCCGCGACATATCAGGCTGTTTCGCTACCGGTGTCAGCATCTGTGCCACACCGCCCAGCATCATGGCCGCACCGGCCGACATCAGCGCCCCCCCGATGGCCCAGCCACCCGGGTTCCACCATCCCAGCCCCAGCACAGCAGCACCGGCGATAAACTGAAATACCCCGCCGCTTTTCGCCCCTTCGATACGCGGGACAATGTGAACGACCGCATTCCGGGGAAGCGGATCATTAAAACGCCGGTGAATTTCATCCGGGGAAACATCACTGCCGGCGATCCGTATCTGGTACCAGCCGTCACGGATACGCTGCCGTAGCTGCGGGAGCTGAAGCAGAAGCCCATGGATACCTTCCGCCGCCGTTCTGACACTCAGATCAAAGCGGCGCCCAAATCGTTGCAAATCCCCGTAAAGCCGGAAGGTTGCCAGTGGCGGTAACGCCAGATCGAGTGAGTCATTCGTTGCCATCGTGGGTTATATGCCTCGCGCTTACTGAGTTGATTGGGTATGTGGTGGAGAATGGTCTGTGCGCCGAGATAAACGGCGGCGTGATTCGCCCGGGAACTGGCGTAACAGAACAGGATCACATCCCCCGGCTGAATATCTTTTTTCACCCGGACAAAACCGTTGCTCTCCATATTGTCCAGGTAGAGTTCTTCACCGTGCCGCCACCAGTCATCATGCCGTTCAAAATCCGGCAGGTTGATGCCTGTCAGGTGATACGCATCCCGGAACAGGCTGTAGCAGTCGGTCACGCCGTGCACAAACTGGCGGCCCAGCAGAGGCGGCACTGGTTCATAGCGGTGGATTTTTTCGTCACAGACCAGCAGCCACGGCAGTCCGCTGTTTATCTGCATGGTCCTGTCCGTACTGCTCAGATACGGCTGGCCGCCCGGGTGACTGTGAACCACAGCCACAACCTCACCCTGCTCACCGGCACGGATAAAATCGTCAAACCCGACAGTAAAATGGTGTTCAGGATCCGGAGACTGATTCCGGCATGGCAGATACTGCTCCCCCTGCTCATTACGGATAATCAGGCCGCACGATTCCCGGGGCGCATCCGCCTGAGCGTGCGCCAGAATGGCGTGTTTAATCATGGAAACCCTCTGGAATACTATTTGCTGAGACGGGAAGTGGAGACAAATGCCCCGATACGTGACTGGTTGTTGCGGAGTTTGCAGTCCGGCAGTCGTTTGCCGCATTTGTCCTTTGCCGGGTCACTGGTTGGTTTACCCCATTCATCAGCGACCGGCGGACCCGCGTAACCACATTCGGCAGACCGGTACCCCCACGGACACACGTCCGACAAAATAACCCGGCACGGCAGCATTGCGCCGTCTGTCTCACTGGGTGCGGCCAGCATGAAGGAAGCTGTTTTATTATTCAGACTGGTGACCTGTTCAATAACCCAGCGGCTGATAATTTCCTGTGACGGATCAGCGTCCGGATTTCCGCCCTCAAAGTTATCTGCATCGAGGAACCGGGATTTAACCACCCGGCGGATCACATAACCGCCACCGGCCCCATCCAGCTGACTGACAATACCGGTGATCAGGCCGAACAGGTTGGACAGTGTAATCGTCGGTCGTCCTGACGGGCCTTTTCCGCTGTAGGTGAACCCCTCACCACTGACAGGATAGGGATCATAAACCTGTTTTTGCCAGATAAGCGGCTTTCGCTGACCATTCATGCCGTTATAAAACCGGTACCGGATACCGCCGATATGAGTAAGGTCGATTTCAAACAGTTCAATTTCGGGGTCGGAAGCCAGCTCAGTAACTGCAATCCGCATTTCCGGAGAGATGTTCTGCATTGCGCCTCCCGCTACTGTAACCGGGTAATCTGTGAATTATTTCCCGTCACCGGATAAAGCAGCTGCATCTGCCCTTTAACATCAAATGCGGCCATACACCGGGCATCAAAATCCTTATAGTCTGCTGAGCTGTTGGCGATATTGGTCACCGCCACCATTTGCTCTTCAACTTTCCGTAAGGCATCTGCCTTGAGGTACTGGTGAATTTTCTCACGCGCAGACCGACTTTCTTTTACCGATTCGTATACATAATCAGGCAATGCAACGCCGTATACCCACTTCGCCGTGATCATCCCGAAGAGTGACGGGCACCCGCCGACATGACCAAAGTAAGGAACACCGGCCATTTTTGACAGTGCGCGATAATAGGGCTCCTGAAAACGCTTTTCCCACTCAGTGGCGTCTTTGTATGTCAGCAGGCCGATAACCTGATCTTCCGTCAGTGTCATATTCTGCGCCATCAGCATATTTTTTATATGCCGGTCACAGGCACGGGCGAACTTTGGTGATAACCAGCGGGCAAACTCAATGACCAGTTCCGGGTGAATCCAGGTGCCGCCATTGCGTCCCCTCTCCACACGCACTAAAAGGTGAGAAATCTCACCTTTTAAATTTATAGCTTCAATATCAAGCTCCTGACCAATTTCTTTTGCGTATTCTTTGGTTGAATCCAGTCGCAGCCAATCAAGAGCTCTTTTATCAAAATATTTTGCTGCCACTGTTGCATTCACCCAGCAATCACCATTAAACGGGATCAGGGATTCGTCATACTTCATGGGTATGATTTTAATCATGATGCTTTCCTTATTTAGGTAATGAACCTTTGCCACATAGGAGATCAGCCCATCGAAGCAGCATCAGCTATAACTGATCCCCTCAAAGGCTCATTCCTAAATATCGGTTCGATGTTTAAAAGCGTGTGTGCATGTGGTGCACAGGTGGATAAAACTGAATTTCAGGTATAAAAAAACCCGCCGGAGCGGGTTACTTATTTGACGTTATTTTTGTTCTTTTTCTTCTTTAGCAGAAATGCGACTATAAAACCAATTGGAAGTGGTAAATAAGCCATAAGCAGCGGGTTATATGCATCAAACCGCCCGATTACGTCAAACATTTTATAATTTATTTCATACGTGTATTGTATTATAAAAAATGATATTGCTGGCAATAAACAGCAGATTATAGCCATTTTCAAAAATCCAGACCTTTTATAAATAACAACCCCAATAACAAGTAAAATTACAAAATACCCATATAACATTAAAAAATCTGACTGATTAGTCATGCGCCCTCTTTTTATGCAATAGTTTGCTCGAACTCAGCAGTAATCTCAGTTCTGATCGCCCCTACTGAAACTGACCATTTTCGACATAATACCGTGATTGGGTGCGTTTGATGAGGGGGTTTCCAGAAAAATGCTGTCACACCTGCATGTTTTTCCAGAAAAGTCCTGATAACCTGTGCATCAGCATTCCTTGGTGATAATGAAATGCTGTATTTTTCAAGGTTGATATTAAAACCATCAGGACGACGTTGCTCGTACCCGTCACCAAAGCGAACAGAGCGAACACGGGGCTCGCTCTCAATGTTCATGCCGGGTTTTACTTTCCAGGTGAATGTTTCCATTGTTACCCCATTGCTCCGCCCGGACGACGTTCAAATGCAATAACCTGCTTGGTTTTTTGCTCAACCAGCTTCAGGATTTGCTGTGTCGCCTGCGGGCCCATCTGCCCGTTGCTGCCGTCATTTTGAATGGTGATATTAAAATGCTGAACTACACCATCACCTCCACCAGCCATTTTCGCCACTACACCCAGTTTTCCGTCCAGACCACGGCGCAGCGGAAAAATCCCCTCTGGTCCGGCTTCCCCCATAACACCAGCACCTTTTGCAAAGGCAAACATTGTCGGGGTATGTACCACCTGGCCACTGTACGCACTCAGTGACGGAGAGCTATAAACGCCCCCTTTGGCATTTGGGGTAAAATTAAACCCCATCGCATCCATTCCCATAACAATCGATTTTTTAACAAAAATCTCTGTCAGCATTTTCAGTATAGATGTGGTGAATTCTCGGAAGTTAGCCTTACCGGTTGTCAGAACAGATGTCAGCTCAGTTGAGAATCCGTTCAGTGCCGCCATAGTCGCATTCTGGATCTGCGCATTTGAATCCAGTGCGGCATCACGGTAATCCCCCCAGGCGGTTTGTGCTCCGGCCAGCCAGTTAGCTCGCTTTTCCTCTTCCGCTGCATACGTTGCTGCCTGAGCCGCCAGCATTTCATTCAGCCGTGGATTGTCCTGATGAGCGGAGAGGATTTGCGACCTCTCCAGAGCCTGCTGCGCTTCGCGCGAAGATTTGCCGATAGTATCGCGGATTGCATTTTGCTTTTCAGTCTGCTGCTTAACGTATTTATCAGCCTGATCCTGAAGTTTATTCAGGCGTTCCTGAGCAACAACTTCATCACCCAATAGTGCCAGTTTCTCATGCTGAGCCAGTACTGCCGCTTTATTTGCCAGCAACGCCTGCTCCTGTTTGGTTAACTGGCGCTTGCCTCTGGACTCTTCAGTAATGGCAATCTGAGCCTCGGTTTCCCAAAGCTTTTTACGTTCAGCACTGATTACATCCGTAACAGATTTGTGCTCTCTGAGCACGCGCAATTTTGATTCAAGTGCAATTTGCTCTTTTAATGCCGTTTCTTCTGCTTTTGTTCCTTCATCAACACGATAATCGCGTTTATTTGGCGTCTTAGGGTCGGCATATTTTTTATCAATACCGGCTCTGGCTTTCGCTATTTCATCAGGTGTCCATAGCCTGATTTTTTCACTGTCAGATGCAGAGGCGGTATCTTTTGCAGCCTTTGCATTGGCAGCAATTTCACGGTTTAACTTTTCGTGCTCCCGCGTTCTTTTTTCTGCCTGAGAGAGGCTCGCCTCAATGTACTTATTGAGATCCTGCTGGCTTTTCTTTTCTCGGTCATTGGCCTGGATAATTTTATTTTTATTATCCAGATACCCCTGCTGGGATTTAACGGCGAAATCAAGTTCGGCCTTGTTCTTTCTTAATGTTTCCAAACTACTCTTACGAGCGGAGTCGGTCATCCACCCATCACCGTTTTCAAGAGATGCAATCTGTTCATTCACACTAGCCAACTTTTCCGCTTCAGTAGGTGCCCTCCAAATTTTCGCCAGTTCATCACCAGCTTCTTTTATGCTTGTTGTAAGGTTATTCCATGCCCGTTCAAGGATACCCACATCCTCACTCATCTCAATAGTGCGACGGTTGGTAACCTCTGCCAGTTTGGTAATGGCATATTCTGACGCCTCACGGGTTTTTCCGGATCTTTCCAATGCAGCTATATGTTCATACTCGGATGCGGTCAGCAGGTGCATGGATTTATCCATTTCCATAATCGCGTTGACCGGATCATCCTTAAGCCGTTTGAACTGATTAACTGTTTCATCCACCGACTGCCCGGTGGCCTGTTTCATCTGTGCAGCTGCTTTAGCCACAAGTGATACCTGGTCACCGAAGAAATAACCGGAACCGACTGCACTTGTAAGCGCAGCAGTCATATCCGACCTGGTTATCCAGCCACCGGACATCTGATCTGCCATCAGGCGAAGCTGTGCCGATGTTTTACCGGCATAATTACCGGTGGCGATCAGCTGACGGTTGAGCAGCGTCACTTCCTGCTCAGCATTCCAGGCCGCTTTACCAACCGCAGCTATTCCGCCGACTACCGCCCCCATACCGCCAAAGTAGGTGAACTTGCTCATCCCCATATGACCGGCAAGGCTGCGCAGGCCTTCGGACAGGATCTTATTATTGCCTTTAAACTTCTCCGTTTCTTTGTTGCTGTCACGGAGTTTATTAATATAGATATCCGCTGATGAACTGACACCCAGTTGCGCCGCCTGATAACGCAGCATTTCTTTGCGGGACAGGTTCCGTGTGGCTACCTGTTCTTTCAGGCGCTGAATAAACCGGGTTTTCTGCTGTGTCAGGTTTTCATCCGCACGGCGTAACTCTGTTGTGCGCTGCGTGACGGATGAGATCAGGGTCAGATAATCCTGCTGTGATATGGTTCCGGCACGCTGCGCCTGGTTCAGTTTCGACTGAATGACGGCCAGTTGTTCAAGCCCGCTGCCGTTCTTCTTTACCGCATCAATCTGACGGAAAAAGCTTTCGGTCATGGCATCCTGCTGCCGCGCCAGATCCCGACCGGCCGAATCTTTCTGCCTGCTGTTATTGAGCTGTTCATTCATCCGGCGGTGCATGCTGTCAATTTCACGCGCCGCGGCTTTCCATTTCTGAACAAACTTATCAGCACTGAATATCTGAGACTCATCCAGCGTTTTCAGTGTGGCCTGTGTGCTGTTCGCTGCCTGATTAACCGCTGCTGACTGCCCTTCGGCAAATTTACGCATACGCTCAGCTGACGCATCCGCACTGGCCGCAGCCTGCAGTAACTGACGTTCGACGCGTCCAACCTGCTCAGTAAATGTGGTGCTGTCCGCACTGAGATTAATGACCAGATCAGCTATCTGCTGGCTCATAACGTACTCCCCCGGCGATCCCCTCGCCTGCTGTCATTAACAGTGAGTCGTCAGTCTCACCGGTTTCTTCGCTGTGTTTCAGTAACAGAAAATCATTCAGCGACAGGTCTTTGCTGCCGCCCACCAGCGACACCACGGTGTTACTGAGTGCGGCGAACTCCAGATCAATCAGCTGATGGGTGAATGGCGTTACCCCGAAATAGGTGTACCAGTCCCCCAGCTCTGTTGCCGTCATATCCGCCAGCATCCTGCGCCAGTCCGCCCGTTTAAATTCATGAGCGAGGCGCAGGATAAACTGACGCTCACGGGCGATTACTTTTCGGCCGGTTCCGGATCTGCAACCGGTTCAGCACTTTCACCGTCTGTGGTTTTGACCTGCATATCACTGAGTTCAAGTACCAGTTTTGCCGCCTGCTCCAGCGCGACCGGCGGCCAGGTGCTGAGAATATCAGCGCGGATCTCATCAACCTGTTTACCCGCTGTATTACCCACATTGAACAGAGAACGGGCTACCAGAAACGCATTTGATTCGATATTCATACGCACATAAATAGCAGTGCGTTTCAGGCTCTGCACATCCTCTGCCGGCGCTTCTTTTTCAGTCTGAGTCACCAGGTGATCGAAGTACTCCACCCGCTGTAAGGCCGATAATTCGCTCAGCATCAGTGATTCGCCGTTGTACGTGAATTCTTTCTATTTCAGAAAATTCATCATTGTTTCTCCTCCGGATTATTCCGTGGCTTTGGGGGCCGTGCGGGTTTCTCCGGTTGCCGGTTTCATTTCTTCCGCCAGTGCCGGGCGGCCGGAGTTGGTGATTTTGATGGTGCGGGTGATCACCTCTTTTGCCGGTACCGATTTACCCAGGCTGCTGACCCATCCTTTGAACAGATCAACCGCGCCGTTCGGATAGCGGATTTTGTAGTAACGGACATCACCGGTATCAAACCAGCTGACCAGGTCTTTCTGTCCCTGCTCGCCGGGTTTCCAGGCCAGTGTGATATTGGCTTCACCGGCTGACTTTTCACCCTGAGCGGTTGCTTTCCAGTCGGCGTCCTCATCATCCAGATAGGTATCATCGTAACTGTCAGCGCTGATTTCCCCGGGCTGAAGCTCTTTGATTTTTGCCAGGCGCGTCCAGCCTTCGTCTGCCAGCGGATTTTTGGTCGGGTCGTCTTCGCCGGTATAAATCCACAGCGTTGTGCCGGCGCCTTTGACAGGAGCCAGCGGGTTAGGAGGTAAAGGCATAATTTTTCCTTACATTGAATACGTCAGGTGATATGTCAGATCGGCTGAGCCCCACAGGCACATTTCATCATCGCGCTGATAGTCGTAGCCTGCCGCTGACATGGTTTCGATAAGTCCGGCCAGTGCCGGTACGGATTGCATGGCGGGATAAATTTTGTCTTCCATCCATTCGTCCAGTTTTGAGTCCGGATTACTCGCTTTCAGGAAAACCTCAATATGCAGAACGGCCTGCCACTGGTCTTCATCCACAACATCATCCGTCGGCGAAGCGTCAGTGAGATACACCGCGACAACCGGGAGTTCAGACTCCTCAAGAAATACCGGGCGACCGTCATATACCTGAGTTCCCCCGAGGTGTGCCCGCAGGGCATCAGCCACCGTCAGCCGGATAGCGGAATGTTTATGCATCAGGGGAGCCTCGCTTTGATATACAGCCGGAGCTGATTTTTCAGTGCCTGCCCGAATTCTTTCGGCATATCGGATTTCAGAAGTGATTCTGTTTCATCCGTAAATGCCTGTGTCAGCGGAGTTACCAGGGGGATTTTCACCACATCAATCGGATAACGTGAGTTACTGGTGCGCTGCATAACATGCCAGCGACCGTTTGCCAGTTGCTGAATAAACGCATCCTCAAACTTAAACCGCCCGATTTTCAGTACACTGCCGCGTCCGTTTTTATCGCGCCGTTTGCGTGACAACTGAACCTTCGCAGCACCGAGCGCAATGGCCGGAAGGTTACCCCGGTTAACAAATAACCGTGCCCGTGGCACTGTCTGCTTACTGCTGGCCCGGCGCAAACGGACACGCTGACGGATCAGTTTCTGCTGCAGTTGTGTTTCGCCTGATACCCTTTTGACACTGCGCCCTATCGCACAGACTGCAACCCGGTTTACGGCCTGAGCTGTGGCGACCGGTACCGCCGTGCCGCTGATTGTGTTCAGGTTATTAATCGCCTGCTGAATACCATCCATATTATTCACTCTCGATAAAAATATGGGGCTTGCCGTTATAGCGCAGAGCACGGGTTACGGTGTACTCCGCATTGCTGATAACGACCCTGTCATTCCGGCGGGCGGTGACCCCCGGGGTGAAAATCACGTAACTGACCCCGTCACCGCTGACCGGTCCCATTTCCGGAAGAAAATGAAACTCAACAGCACAGACAGGCTGATCATTCAGGTAAATGACTTCCCCCATTTTTTCCGCTGTCAGTGCATCCATCCGGAACTTCATCTGCTGAAACGGGGTCATAGCGTTATCCCTGTGCCGCCGGCGGGAAGACGTTAATCTTCACAGCGGCATCTGCGTCACCGGCAGCCGCATCCTCCCAGGCTACGCCGATCACCACGCCGCCGGTATCCACCAGTTGGCCATCTTTAACCGAAGCCGCAGCCCCCGCTTTAAGCACCAGCCCGTTTTTTTTAGGCAGCCGGAAAACCCCTTCGGCAAATCCGTCACCGGTTGCACCGGCGGCAATGTCTGTAATTGCCACCGCGGCCAGTGAGCCAACCTGTACCAGTGAACCGCTGGTAACGGGTTTGGTTCCGCTGTTAACAATCGCGATGGTCATCCCCTGCTGCTGATAATTCTTAGCCATAATCGTCTCCGCGGCACCCGCAGGTGCCGGATTTAAGGTATAAAAAAAGCCCTCACGGGCGTTCATGATGTGATTCTCAGCCGGATTACTGGCCTTTCACCTGGATCATTCCGCGATAATCCAGCGGTGCCACACCGGCATCAATACGGATTTTCGTGGTCACACCGTCGGAGGTGAACCCTTCCTGCTGATCGATATACGGGGTATCGATACCGTTCAGGTAGGCAACTTCGATGGTGTCACTGCCCTGAGAAGCGGCCATGTACCAGTCTTTTTCACTGTTATCATCCAGACGCGGCTCAGTGATAATCTCCGCGATATTGCGGATCGGGTTGATGATATTGGCATTCACATCAGCCCCTTTCACGCTGCCGGAGCCGACAACCTGAAGTGCATGTGTTTCCAGTGCCGCCGGTACCAGCATAAAGGCCGGGCGGATATTCAGCGTACGTTCGCCCTCTTTCTGCTGGCGCATCAGCGTGCGGCCTTTGCTGATGGTCTCCACATCCATGCCGCCGGACAGCGTATTTTTATGATCAGCACTGAACAGGGCTTTGCCGTCACTCAGTTTCCCGTTATCTGTCAGCACGGCATACACCAGGTCACCAATGGTGGCTTTTGCGGCCCGGCCGAGTTTGTTCGGGATATCGGTCAGCGCATTCATATCATCGTTGATGATGGCCTGGCGGGTGATACTGAACAGTTCCCCGTACGTTGCCAGCGCAATGGTCTGCCCCTTGTCACCTGTGGTGACGTATTTATATTCTGCCCCTTCGCGCACCTGACGCAGTGACGGAAAACCACCGAGGCCGACACGGTGAGCAGTTTTAAAGTCGCTGAGCTGACCTTTCTTCGTCCACTTATCATAGGTTTCTTCCGCCTCTTCCCAGCCCGTCAGCAGGGATTTATAAGCCACATCCATCAGGATATTGCCGAAATCCGAAGTGCTGTGTGTGAATGCCGCAGCGACCATCTGCATCGGGTTCAGGGTGCTGATACCAATACCGCGCTCCGTCAGCGACATACGCGCCAGTTCACGCAGTGTCATGCTGTTATACGGGTTATCCGGCTGTGCTTCTTCGTGCCCGGCACGGGTCATGACCGATGCACGGATGCCGTCACCGGTGAAATTACCGTTCCCGGCATAGATATGAGCATTATTTTTGTTGCTTGGTGTGGATTCAGCCCCCAGTTTTTCCAGCAGTTTCGCACGGGCGTCTTCCAGTGAGCACTGCGTGTCAGTCACGCAATCCACCATCAGATCATTATGTTTGCCGCCGAACATGGCGAACAAGTCCTTAATGCCGTTCAGACGGGCTTGTTCCTGAGCGCGGATCTGATTCTGTACATCTGCATTATCCGGCTGCGCGACCGGCTGAGGCTGAGTCACGGTTGCGGCGGGCTGCGTCACCGGTGCCGGATTCGGCACGGAAACCGGTGTGGTCTGTGCGGTATTTTTCGGAGATACCTGATTTTTAATGTCCTGTGGCATAGCAGTAAAGTCCTCGATACGTTTGGATGTGATACAGGCCATCGCCTGTACCGGGTCAGTAAGCTGATCAGCAAACCCGTGTGACAGACATTCGTCGCCGTTCATCCAGGTTTCCTCTTCTAACATGGCGGCAATCTCTTCCGCCGTTTTGCCGGTTTTGGCGACATACGCCGGGATCAGCACATTTTCCAGCTTATCCAGCAGGTCGGCGTAATCCCGCATTTCATCCGCATCACCCCAGGCAATTCCCCACGGTTTGTGGATCATCATCATGGCGTTTTCCGGCATAATCACAGTGTCACCGACCATGGCAATAACAGAGGCCATTGAGGCCGCCAGCCCGTCGATATAAACGGTGATCTTTGCATCATGGCCTTTCAGCTGATTATAAATGGCGATCCCGTCAAAGACCTCGCCGCCGGGGGAGTGAATATGCAGGTTAATCTGACTGACATCACCCAGCGCCAGCAGCTCTTTTGAAAACTGCTTTGCCGAGATCCCCCAGCCGCCGATCTCGTCATAGATATAAATGTCCGCCGATTGGGTATCCGCCGCAGCTTTCATGCGGAACCAGCTTTTAACCGGTGCGGATGCTTTCGGGTTACTCGTCATCGTCCCGGGATTTGGCATCGTCAGGCGCTCCTTTGTCATTCGCCGGATCGGTGTCAAACACCAGCCCCAGCTTTCTGTTTTCATCAATTTCCGCTTTACGGCGGCGTTTTGTATCAGCAGGGCTGGAGCCTCTGGCCCGAACCCATTCCCCTTCAGTTGCCCCGCCGCCGCGCAGCAGCACCTGCCAGGCTTTGGCCTCTTTCAGCGGGTCAATCCACGGCATCACCGGGCCGCTGTAAACCGCATTCATTAAAGAAGCGGGATCAACATCCGGCGGTACATCAATCACCCCCTCCGCCACGGCCATTGTCAGCCAGCTGCGGTACATCGGGCGGGTCACTGCGGCCACAAACGCATCCTGTAAAATGCCGTAGCCCTCAAAAGACTCCACCAGCTCCTGGCGCTGGGCGCTGTAAGTGCCGTCATAATCACGTGAAATACTGGAATAACTGCCGCGGCTGCCGGCGGCTACTGCACGCAGCTGACCATTACGGAAGGATTGCAGGTTTGGGTTCGGGCGGTCAGATTTGACCATGCCGATATCCTCACCGGGTGCCAGTTCATCGAAGATAATGCCCGGCTCGATATTCAGTTCCCTGTCCTCTGATGCATCATCGCCGTTATAGATATCCCCTTTTTTGATGTACATCCCGAGTGATGCAGCGATACGGGCAGCGGTGAGTTCCGCGTCCTCATAATCTTTCAGGGCACTCAGGCGGATCAGAATACCGGACAACAGACTGTGCCCGCGCAACTGATGCAGGCGGCGGGTAAACTTCAGGTGCAGCATGTTTTCAGCGTCGATGGTTTTCAGATCCTGCGACCGGTACAGGGCTGAAGGCATATTTTTATACACGTTGTAACTGACAGGCCGCCCCCACTCATTGAGTTTCACACCCTGGCAGATATTGCTGCCCGGCACATCCAGATTCAGCGGCACAAAGTCCGGTTCCAGCGCCTCAATCCAGAAATGCACCCCGTTTTCCCGCCTCAGACCTTTGGCCCGTCCGGACACCATCTGACCGAATACCTCTCCGTCACGCAGCCAGGTACGCGCCATCAGCCGTTCAAGTACCGGACGGGTATACTGACCGGTCACATCCGGACTGACAGACCATTCCGACCAGGCCGCACGGATCTGTTTTGCCAGGTCATCAGCCAGTTCACCGCCGCGCAGCAGCGGCTGCGGCTCCACAATAATGCCTTTCGCACCAATCACCCGCTCTTCCAGCTTATCCAGAAGACCGATCACAAGGTCGTGGTTGTCATCCAGAAACCGGGCCTGCTCGCGCAGTGACCGGCCGCCGGATTTCACCAGCTGATTCGCGTTACGGGATTCCCGCCGCGCGCGGTGGGTACGGGTCGGCATCGCGGCCTCATAGGCTTTTATCTGCAGGCGGGACCGCATCCGGGACGCCTGCCAGCCCGGCGCAATCAGGCCGATAGCACTGTCGATCAGCTTCATCGCGGAAACCTCGCCAGTTTATAACCCGGCCTGCCGGAGCGGGACGATAACAAACCGCTGCGGCGGCGCTCCCAGTATTCCCGCCCTTTGCGGATTTCGCTCAGGCTTTCCATCGACATGCTCTGACCGTTCATCGTGATGCTTCTGCCCTGCAATACAGCGCGTTCCGCTTCCGCGTACTGCCGGATCATGTTGTCAATCTCTTCTATGGTCATATCCAGCCACCTCCGGATGATGAAACAGGGGCCCACGCCGATGCTTTCCGTTTTTTCGGTTTCTTCGGTTTCGCGGGTCCGGTTGTTGAAATAAGGGTGATATTGTCGGGGGAGTCAGTGTTTTCAGGCGGAATAACAGGAATATCGGGTAACCGTGCCCAGGGCGGCGGTTTATCCCATTTGATTTTCTCGTACCCCTTTATGATCACCAGTGCATGGGCGTACACCATCAGGTCAAAGGCTTCGTTTGCGCCCCGCCCGGGCTTTTCCCATTTACCGCTGGTCAGCCGCTCCTCATAGGTCAGTTCGTCATAGAAAGAGTCATCCAGCCAGTCCGGAAAATGCACATAGTTCGGGCCCGGCATATCACGACTCAATGCAGCAGCCACCCGGTCTTTCAGGTTGTCAGTCTGCAGCAGATATAACGGCACATCCCCGGCGGCTTTCGCCTGCCGGTCAGAGCGTCCGGTGTTATCCGGATAGGATTTGGTGATCAGTTTTGCGCCGGTACGGCTGCCCCCCTTGAACAGAAACACTTTGCGGCTGATGCCGTCACGGCGGCACTGCCGCCAGAAAGCATACGCGTTATCAGTAACACCGCTTTCACCGCCGGTATCCACCCCCAGCATCATGACGGGCATTCTGATCGCCGGATGTCCGGACAACGGATATGTTTTATCCAGCACATCTGTTATCAGCAGCTTCCAGTCCTCCGGATAGGCACCGGGATGAATACGGACACACTCGCCGTTGCCGTCCGTCCGCAGGGATTGGGTGATATCAAACCTGTCCACAATCCAGCGTTCACCTTTTTCACCGTAGCCGGTTACCTGAACCACAAACCGGCGGTTTTTCCCGGCCTGTACGTCGACGGTTGCCACCAGAAAGCGGACACCTTCCGGCACACAGCGGATCCCGAGATCCTCAGCCCGCGCCAGCAGTTCTTCTGCCCTGCGCTGATCCTGAGTATGTTTCGGCCGGTACGGCAGCCCCCAGTCCGTATTGATCACCGTTTTCAGGGTTTCTTCGCTCAGGGTGAGCTCATATTCCTGTTCGGCGGTGAGATATTTATAAACGAGCTGGGACAGCGTCTGATAGGCGGCTGCCGGTCCCTCCATCCAGAATGACGCGATACGGGAGCGGCGGGCATCGCCGGTAATGTTGCCGTGCCGGTCAATGTCCTGGCCGTCTTTCAGCCAGACACCGCGATTATTCAGCTTCCGTTTTTCGCTGCCGGAAATGTGTCCGGTGCAGTGCGGGCACTCAATATAAGCCGCCTCACTGGCTGTCACCGGATCCGGGTCATCCCGGTAACCGGCCACCGCATCAAACACCGGCTGAAAGTATTCTCCGCAGTGCGGACACGGCCAGTACCAGCGCTGCCTGTCGCCGCGATTGTACAGCGATAAAATACCGGTGGTCGGCGGTGCTTCATGGGGTGATGACGGCGTCCATTTCTGATCAGTGATTTCCCGGCCGGGTGAACTTTCCACCAGCGTCATCCCGGCGGACATAAATGTTGTGGTACGTTTTGACGCAAGGGAGAAAGCATCCCCTTCGCCGTCGATATCTTCCGGAAACCGGTCATAGTCCGTCAGTGCCACAAACCGGTAATCCGATGAGGACATGATATTGACGGACGGCCAGCCGATTTTCAGGTAGTTACCGGCGCGGAACGTTTTGTCATGCACGTTATTATCATTGGTGCGCGGGCTCAGCCGTTTAGCCACTTCCGGACTCGCACGGAATGTCCGGTCGAGGCGCTTTTTGGAATGCTCACGGGCTTTTTCTTCCGTCATCTGAATCAGCAGAAAATCTGCCGGATCACAGACTATCGTGTAGACAATCCAGCCGTCGATAAGCCCCAGGGATTTACCGGTACGCGCCGGGCCGACAAATATCACCGCATCATATTTCCGGGATGTCAGGCAGTTCATCGGCTCAATAATGTACGGCGTCAGGGTGTCTTCCCACTGTACCGCGCTGCCGCCGCCCATCGGCACCCGCATGTATTTTTTAACCGCTTCCGCCACCGGCATCCGGCGCGGCGGACGCAGCAGCACAGAGACATCCCGGCGCATTTCAGCCGCCGACGCATAACCTGTACTCATCCGTTTTCTTCCTCTGCGTTTTCCACCTCCACCGCCAGCAGGTCGCGGAGTTCATCCACCACATCCTGTGCCTGTGTGATTTGCTCAGGCTGCCAGCCGTGGTCACGCTCCAGTCGGTCAGGCCAGGTGTCCAGTACCTGGGCTATCGCTTTGATGATGGTCGCCATCTCACGGTGAGATTCTTCAGCAGGTATCAGCTGGCGCAGCGAGGTTTCAAGTTTGATGCGTTCGTTTTCAGACTGGAACCAGTCTTTACGGTCTTTCGGGAACATTTTGTCCGGATCCTGAATACCGGACGGATCTTTCTCCGTGTCAGCACCGAATATCACCGGACCGACATCGCGGAGGGCATACACCGGATTGCCGCGTACTGTTCCCGCTATCGCCACATTTGCATCGAGCAGCCGCTTTTTAACCGTACCCCGGTTCAATCCGAACGCTTCAGCAATCTTTGCAACACTCCAGTGATACGCGTCCCCGAGATTGCTGATATTAGACATTGTCACCTCACACTGTCAGGTGGATTCCTTATTTATTGTTGTTAATCAAAAGGATAAACAGCACTCAGGTGACAGACCAAAACCGGTTTTGTCACCTCAGTGTTATTTTTTATCAATAGTATCAATGAATTAACTGACCTGCTGCTGACAGCATGGAAATCCGAAAATGAGCCGTTTCCCGCGAAGCCGCCGCCCCGTGGTAAGGGTACCCCTCCGGGAGTACCTTTTCACAAGCACACATATAAACAATGAGTTATAAGGTTCACACTAATTTCTTCGTAACCAATTAAAAAGCCCACTCAGTGAGCAGGCTTTGTGATGGGTTATTATTGTTCTGCCGGGGACAGCTCACCTTCCTCAAACCAGCCATCAGTCCCACGTCCATCCGCTGCCAGATAATGAATGAGATACTGATTCGGGCCGTTATGATATTCAGCACGGGCTTTCACATGACCTTCTTCACCGCTGATGGTGACCTGCACAACCTGACCTAATTCATGTTTAAACATAGCTTTTCCTCTGGTAATAAAATGCTCCGCTATTTAGCGAGGCTCTATTGATTCGCCCGCAAAATTGCCTGTATATTGAGCATCGTAGTTAGAGTAAATATTCTTTGTCGATTACTTACTTGCCCTGTTCTTACAGGGCATTTTTTATTTGTTCCGCATATTGAAATTACGGAATTATCGGGGATATACTCAACACGAAAATCACAATAAACATTTCCTGAGTCTTTTATATGTGCCCCTCGTCATGGGGGCTTTTTTTACTTCACCCTCTCCGCCTCAATCTCCCGCATCGCCCGCTTATCTTGGCTTCCCGCTTCGCTCTGTATCCGCTTTCCGGATATCCATTAACTGCCCGTTCGCCTTATCCAGTGCGGTCAGTAGTGGCTCTATCCATTCAACCGCCTGGCAATATGTCAGGCGGCGGGTGGCAGTGGTGCCAGTACCGGTTGTGTCAGTGATGACGGGAGCGGAACGCATTGCTGATTCACGGATGGCGTAGACGTGGCTGAGCAACCCGTCAGAAACAGGCTGAGGAATATACAAATTGCAGGTAGCCTCTTTCCGGATGATTGTGCGGTATTCAATCTGCTTCTCCTGTGATTGAGCCTCGGCGCGCATATTACGGTTGGCGTTCGCTGCGGCCACGCGATCAAAGATTTCGATACTGGTGTAGGCGTTATCAATCACCTTTTGCTGGTCAGTGATAACCTTGTCTTTGTGTTGGCCTTCCGTTTGTTCGGCTGACAGCATGCTGAACATCCACAGACCAAAGAACACGACAGCCCACACCCAGCCGTTGAGTAATACAGTGATTACCCTTTTCATAGCGCTTCACACTCATAATGGATCACGCCGTCCAGCGGGTTACCCGGCAGCGGCTTACAGTGATTCGGGAGTGAATACAGATAACAACCCGCCAACAGAGCAGTAGTCAGCAGGATGATAGCAATGATGATCAGTGTTAAAGGGTTCCGTGGCATACCGCTTTCTCCGTTTCGCGCCGGTTAATCAGACCCTGCCACTGCTTACCACCGGCAAATGTCCAGCGTTTCATTTCGTCACAGGCACCCGCGATATCACCGGCATTGAGTTTCCGCAGCATCGTAGAGCGCGAGAACGCACCGGGCCCTACGTTATAGACAAATGAATAGATGCCCGCCCGGGTATTGTCATCAATCGGCACTTTGATCATCGGGTCAACCGCGCGCCGGACTTTCGTCAGGTCGTCATGCAGCAGCACCTTGCACTCTGCGTCCGTGTACAACTTACAGGGCTGAATATCACTGCCGGTATGGCCATAACATACGGTGAGCACTCCGGCCACATCACGGTAAGGTTTGTACTCAACACCCTCGTATGCGGGGATCAGCACCAGCGCACCGGCAATCGCCCCGGCGGCACAAGCGGCCATGACTTTTTTAACTAATCGGTTATTCATGATGTTCTCCGGCTTTCAGTTGGAATTCTTTCCGTTTGTAATACCAGTTCACCAGGAACGTCCCGACAGTACAGATGATCCCGGCAACAATAGCCCACTGGTCCAGAGATAAAACGCCAAAAGCAGAGGTTATAAGTCCCCAGGCGTATGCTGTAGGGCTGGAATATTTGTCAGGCATGCGCATATCCACCCCCTGCGGAGTGTTCCGTATGTTGAGTGATAGGGAAATGCCGCAACCGGTTTATATGTTTTAAACGGGTTAAAGTGTGGTGGCTGCGGCATTGTTCTGGTAATCCCACCAGCGGCGGGAAAGCAATAAGAAGATCACTGTGGCCGAATACGGATTAGGTAATGAGCCTGTCGTATTCCAATGCTCTTATTGTTGCTAATGGTAAAAAGCCGCACACAGCTCTTGTGTTAAGTGATAACGAGATGATTGATACTGTGGCGGCGTATATGAAAAAGGCCGCACTGGGCGACCTTTGTAATACGTATTACTTTTAATTCACACAATAAATATCTGATAGATAAGTCTATAAAAGACACATTCGCATGTTTAATCGTTTTTCAAGCCTATTACGGATAAATGCGTATTTTTAGGTTATAATCGAAAGGTAACAAAAACCTGAATTTATATGAAAATAATGTCGTTTATTCTTTATGCCGGTTATTCCCAAACCGGCTTTTTTTTGTGCCTGAAAAGAGAGGCTGATTTAGTTCAGCCGGACTGCCCTGCGCTACCAGAGCCTCATAGCAAGAATAGCCGAATATATGAACCGCTCTCAAAACACCAGAGTATTATTTTTAATATCACAACCCATAACGCAATCTTAATGATTGAGGGTAAGGGTTAAAATACCTTTGGTTATTCAGGTAGTTATCAGGATACTCAGATAAATAGTGCGTTATTAATGTCAATGGCGCCAATAAAGGCTGTATTCCCTGACGATATTCTAAAATTAATTTACTTAATGCCTGTCTTTGGTTTGATGTTAAATAGCGTTTAAAATAACCCTGGATATGCATAAGCACATTAGTGTGATTGCGTCGTGTTGCTTGATTTTGCAATAGTTTCATGAAGTTATTTCGATACTCTATAAAAAATGATTCTATTGAATTCCATTCTTTGTTATTAGCAACGAGACGGCCTAATTCTCTATAAAGAGGCTGAGAGTGTGCAAGTAAAAGGAGTTTGTATCGGGCATGAAAATCCATTAATGAGCGACGATTTAATGATTTTTGCTTTAGTTCATTCAGTTCATGAAGAGCAAACACCCGTATAATAAAATTTTCCCGAATATGAGGGTCACTTAACCTGCCATCTTCCTCAACCGGCAACCACGGCATCGCTTTTAGTAATTGCTCAGTAAAAAGGCCGATTCCAGACTTTTTATTGCCATTACCTACAGAATCATATACCCGAACTCTTTCCAAACCACAACTAGGTGAGTTTTTACAAACAATATAACCGGATAAATTAATAGTTTTGCTCAGATATTCAGTAGAGAAATCCACCATTTTTTGAGTTAAATCACCTTCCCGTCCATCACTGAATTTGAGTATAACGTTCTTTTCTTCAGACTTAACCAACCTCAATGCAGGTCTGGGTGCAGGCAAACCAATCGCCATCTCAGGGCATGCTGATTGGTATTTGAAATAATCTGATAATTCATCAACTGCAAAGTGAAAGCGCTTATGTCCACCATCAAATCTAACACTATTACCCAATAAGCAAGCACTAATACCTACAGGGATTTTTTTATCAAAAGTATTATTCATATAATCAGATGTAGGTAAAAAATTCATTTTTGTCACCTTATACGAAATCAATTATAAAAAAACGCTGATATATAGTAATTGAACTCATATTAGTAACATTACACTTTATTTGCTAGTTTTATAAATAACGACTCTACACTCTGATAAATCAGATAAAAAGCCCCACCGAAGTGAGGCCTGCGCTACTGTTTCGGTACTTTAATCCACGTTTAATCACACTATAGCAGCGCACTACAGATATAGTGTTTTCACGTGAAACTTTCAAGACCTGGCAATACTATTTCAGTCTTCGTCTGCTCAAACCGCTCCGTTTCCATCTCCACACCCAGAACGCGGCGATTGTGCTTCAGTGCGGCTTTCAGTGTCGCCCCGGATCCCATAAAGAAATCGGCTACCAGGTCACCTTCACGGCTGCTGGCTTTTATGATGTGCTCCATCATTGCGGCTGGTTTTTCACAGGGGTGCTTTCCGGGGTAATACTGAACCGGCGGGAATGTCCACACATCGGTATAAGGCACATCAACGGATACCGTAAAGTAACGACGTAACAGCGAATACTGATCTGCCAGTTCGTGATATTCGCGCCTGAGTGTGTGTTGTTCACTGACCAGATCATCGTGTTCACGGCATAACGGGTTATTTCGCTGACACTCTGCAGCTGTCCTCTGAAAAAGCACCTGTAATTTCCGGTAATCCGCTTCATTCTGTAACTGCCACTGACTGTACCCGAACCAGTGTGAAGACATCTGTTTGCCGGTTGCCTGGTCAATTTCTTTTGCCGTGATACCCAATGCATCACGCGCCTGCCGGAAATACTCAATCAGCGGGGTAAACACATTTTTCTTCAGTTCATCCCGCCGCTGGTGGTACTCACTGCCTTTTCCTTTTACCGGTCCCTGATAATGCTCTGCAAACAGGATCCGCTCAGTAGACGGGAAAAAACAACGCAGGCTTTCTTTGTTTTGCCGCCGCCACGGGCCGGAAGGCTTCGCCCATATGATATGGCTGAGAACGCTGAACCTCTCCCGTAACAGCATTTCTGTATCTGAGGCCAGACGTGAACCACAAAACAGGTACAAGCTGCCGTTTGGTTTCAGTACCCGCCAGAACTCTGCCAACATTTCGTCCAGCCAGGAAAGATAAGAAGAAACGTCCGGCCACTGGTTATCCCAGGCACATGTTTTTACCTGAAAATACGGCGGATCCGTGGCGATTAAATCAATGCAATTGTCCGGGAGGGTTTTGATATAGCTGAGTGAGTCGTCGTTGACTAAATTAATACTGTTTAAATTAACAGTGTTTTTCATAGATCCGGGTAACCTTTTTTGTTAAGCTCCCTTTGCTTTGTGCACACAAGCAGTGGGCCTTGGTTTATCCGTGATCACACAAACGGGTGAATGGCTGGGAAGGTGCTACCAACACCCACCAGCCGCCCATTTCACAGTTTAAAGTCGTCTGAACCGTTCACCGTTGCCGCAGTCTTTCAAAAGACCGGCAAGGCTGAACTGAGTAAGAAGAAGCTGGCAACGCGGCAGGGAAAGCCCTGACAAGGCAGCCGCATCGCTGACGGAGAAAACCCCCTCCGGTAACACCTCAAAAAAACAAGCCGCTGCTGTTGTCATATCTTTCTGTTTTAACATGGTATTTTATACCTTTGGTCAGTTATTGTGCATAAATACACATGTAACTCTGACCAAACGTAACAGCAAGTCTTATGTTTATTCCAGGCAATAAAAAACCCCGCGATTGCGAGGTTTATATACAATTATGACAACATATCAAATTACCATTAAATATGGCTCAAATTATTGACTTTTGCAAGTTCCAACTACATTTTTGCGCCGTATTTCCAGCCTGTTGTTTCTCATTTTCCGTAATGCCCCGCAGTCCAGGGTTTTACAGATAAGCAACAGTTCCTGCCAGTGTGTTTTGTAGTTTCTGCACCAGTTATCAGAAGCTACCCCCACCAGCTCGGCCAGCTCAGACTGATAATAATACCCGTCTTTGTTCATGGTGTAATCCTGCACTGCCAGCCATACCAGCGCCCTGAGTCGTTCTTTTACTTTCTTTGACACCCGGCGGCCTTTAATCCGTTCCTGCATTTCGCTCCATACATAGGCGGTGATAGCCGTCTGGTGTGAGAACTTCAATTCTTTACCATAGCAATACAGCAGCCAGGACTGCTCTGCCTCATCCAGTTCCATAATTGCCCGCCGCCAGGAACAGTTCTGATAGTCCACCCGGTCAATAGGTGGCATCGGTAACACGGAATAGTGTGTTGACCAGCAGGATACCGCCTCGGTTTCCCGGCTTACCTTTCTGCCGTTCACGGTAATATCACGGGGCTTTTTACGTGGGTAGCGCGTTGTGTTTCCCAATACAAATCCCTCAAATGCTTCAAGCTGGCCTTTGGTTCTGCTGCTGTGGTCAGTCATTGCGATAGTCGCCATATCCCGCAGGTACTGCAAATCGTGCTCAATCATCGTTTATCTCTCCGCGCTCCGTACAGCACATTAACCAAAAACGCCGATCCCGTATGACCGGTTCATAAACTTAAATAACAACTCCAGCTGGCTGCCGTGCTTCTGCTCCCATGCTGCCGGGTCGCGGTGTAACTCGTCATGGTGAATACGGCATAGTGGTATGGTGAAAATATCATGTGCCTTTGTACCGGTACCGCCGGTGCCGTGACCGATGATGTGATGCGGGTCGTCCGCCTGCTGGCCGCACACACAACACGGCTGGCTTTTCACCCATTGCAGGTACTTCGGGCACTCCCAGCGTTTTAACTTCGGGATTTTCATAAAACTGGCTGGTGGCTCCGGCTCTATCTCCTGAATAACGACCGGCTTTATCTGCTCAACAATGCCCTGAACAATCTGACTGTGTGAACGAGCCCGGTGAACAATGGAATGTTCCGTCATGGTGCCGCTTATCTCTTCTTCCGGTGGCTGCATCAGGATGTATGAGCTGATAAAGGGCGGAAGATGATCACTGACATGACGCATCACCGACCAGGTGAACAAATCGGAAGGATTAAGAAGATGACCGGCAGGCAACCGCAGATCGATAAAAATACTTCTTGCCACAAATGCCCGTTGGTTGCGTAACAGAATTTCATCCGCCTGCTGCTGGTGGACATTACCCGCCCGCAAGATGTTGTCATGGTGCCAGCACGTCCGGATGAATCCGTTCTTGCGCCGGGTCATGGTCAGTTCGTGGTGGTGATAAGGGTTTTCCGGATCGTCAATCTGGCAATGGTTCACTGATTTAACGTAATGACGAAATCCCTGTAAGCCACCGGCAGCTTTTACCACTGCGGGATTGTCCAGGAAACGCAATACCCGCTCATCCGTCAGCAGCGGCTGCGCATCTGCCGGAATCAGTCCGGACGGAATACCATTCATGCACTGCGGCGCCACGCTCACACATAACGGGTGCCGTTCTGGAAATTGCCGATCTCCGCACCGGGATTAAACATCAGGAGCCTGGCATCTTTCTGGACAAAGCCGGTTAACAGGTAATTCATCAGATAGCGCCCTTCCCCTGATATGCTTTCACTGCTTCACGCAGGCGCTGGTACCGGCTGTGGAATGTGAACGCATCCGCAATATGCAGCCAGCCGCGGTGCTGAATGTGCTTTTCAAAAAAGCGGTCATCTGACCAGGCTCGTTTCAGGTCACGCAATACCCACCACCGGATACACCGGTGCAGAACCGCCATCACAGGAACCACACTCACACCGTAAATTTCTTTGCTTTCTGAACGCATGTTCATGCTGCCTCCCGTTCTTTTGCAGCCTGCTCTGTGGCCTGTTTCCAGTACCCGCGAAATGCTGCGCGTCCGGCAATTTCATTCATCCGGCCAATATGTGATTTATGCTTGGCAACCAGTTCCTGCACGCGGTTTTCTGGCTTCCAGTCGGAGGATGAGAACATTTTTCTGAAGACTTCATCGCACTCGGTGGTGTCGATGTTCTTTGAGTCCGCAGCGCGTTTAAATCCTTCGGCCTGTCTCAGCCAGTAACTAAACCCTGCGTTCCAGTCGGCGTATTGGGTACCCTTGCTGGCGTGGTAGTCCCTGAATTTGCCAAACTCATCCTGAACATCCAGCCCGGCAGTTTTTGCCCGTTCAGTGTGTTCTGGTGACGGTGCGAAGTTTTCCGGCATCACGGTTTTGCTTTTGGCTTTTCCGCGAACAGGATTAATATTTTTATTATCTGGATCTATGACTGGATCATGACTGATTCTGGGTGCAGCTCCTGCACCACTATCGGAACCAGTTGCACCACCTGGTGAATCTGCTGCACCAGTCCCGGAACCATTTGCACCACTCACCCCCGCAGGATTTGCACCATATGGTGCAGGAGATTCACCACTCACGGCGGCAGCATTCAGGCGCAGATGATAGATATTTGACTGATTCAGACCGTTGGCCGATTTACGGGATTCGATACGAACCAGCCCCATTTCCACCAGGGCGTTAATGTGGTTCTGTACTGAGCGCTCTGACATTTCGCACTGCTCAGCGATGTACGGCACAGACGGCCACGATTCACCCTGGTCGTTAGCGTTATCCGCCAGCTTGACCAGCACCAGTTTGCGCAGCGCGTTGCCGGTTTTTATCTGCAAAGCCCGCGCAGTTAAAATCATACTCATGGTTTCACCTCATCCACGCGTGTATACCGCTCCTGAAAGGTTTTCAGAGGTTCAAAGCACGGATGTTCATAGCCGTCACGCATGAAAATCACCCGGCTGTTTTGCCGGTCAAACCGGACAACATGAACTTTCCGCCCGCGGCTGTCGGTGTAATACCGATCAAGATTGTCAGCTGTTTCTTTCATGCCGAGGCTCCTGCCGTCTTACCCAGACGATTAAAATCACCTACCGCCCACTTCACAAACTGGTAGTTTGTTTCTGAGAAACCTTCCGGTACTCTTACCGTATAAACAAATGCGGCAGGGTCTTTACCACCCTTAACAGGAGCAACGCGGAGTTGCGCAAAGCCTGCCAAATGAGTTAATCTGCTCATGCGTTTATCTCTTCACACAAATTGATATAGCGCGACCGAAGCCGGAGGCCGTATACCTTCGGCTTCACCCTTTCTTCCGGTAAATTTCGATAAGCGAATGCCTGTATTCAGTTTCTGCGGCAATGCACCGGTTATGTTTCCTGATAATCTCAATAGCTTCTTTTTCATCGATATACCCGTCATTCGAAATTGATTCCCCGATACACATGCTCAGAGCGGCCTTTCTTTGGTCTACCCTCATACGCAGGTCATGCAGCTCAACACTGTCCAGAGCCCCGGCATCCGGCTTTTGGTATGAAACACGGCCTATACGCTCATTGAAGTAATCAGCTAAAAATTTCTCTTCTGACAGATCCTCCAGTGTTTCCAGCTGACCCAGCGTGAAATAACCGGTACCGTTTTTTTCGTTAAAGCGATTACGGAACGCGGGTAATCTGATATTCAGAATGGCCGCCAGGGCTTCATGACCGCCAGGGTAACTTTCCACAAAGTCAGAAACCCGTTGCTTAAGATCCACAATTGGAATTTCTTTCGGTAATTTGTTCTTCATTGCCTACTCGCTTTCAGGTTGGGTTGTAGTTAACCGTGCTTTTCTGTGCTGCTATGCTGATAAAGTTCAGGGTTGTACTTGAGTTTTCCGTCAGTTCGGCAGGCTGCCTCGAAGGCTCTGCTTTTTGGAATTAACCCACCCGGACGTTTCTTCCATTGGTAAAACGCTTCCGGGGTTATCCCAAAAAAATCAGCCACTTTTCCAGCACTACCAAAATGCTTTTCGATCTCGTTTGTAGTCATTGGTACCCCCTTAGGTATTAGTAAAGTTAGATGTTATGGCATTAGTTATCTTTTATCAATAAAAAATAAGATAGATTATGTATTGTCTAAGTGAGGTTAGGATGGAGACTGTAGGAAGTAGAATAAAGAGACTAAGGAATACAACGAAAACAACACAGGTTGAGCTCGGCAAGTTCTGTGGTGTATCAGGCGTAGCGGTCGGCTTTTGGGAGAGGGATTTAAATCAACCAAGCGGTGATGCACTAATTAAGTTAGCGCAATTTTTTAACACAACAGAACCGTATATTTTGTACGGAATACCGTCAAAGCATGCTGAAAATGTCATAACAACAATGCGAAAAATCCCTGTAATATCATACGTGCAGGCTGGATTATTTACTGAAAGTATTCCTGAAGATATATATAATGACGCACTTGAATACCTTGAGACATCAATAAAAACATCACCATCAAGTTTTGCCCTTATTGTAAAAGGTGATTCTATGACAAACCCTTCCGGTTCACCATCCATACCGGAGGGAGCAAAGGTAATTGTGGACCCAGAGGCGGAAGTCGTTAACGGGAAAATTGTCGTCGCCCGCCTTGATGGAACAAGCGAAGTGACGATAAAAAAACTAGTAATAGATGGCCCGAGTAAATTTCTATCCCCCCTAAACCCCCGCTACCCAAACATTTCCATTAACGGAAACTGCCTAATCATTGGGGTTGTCCGTGGTGTACAATACGAACTCTAATTTATCTTAATCACGCAAATCTAATTTTAATAAGATTTGCGTTGACCCACAAGCGAAGATATCTTAGACTAAAACCTAACGAAGATTAGGAGAGAATCTAATGCAAACCGAACCAATCATCACCACAAACAACATGTCAGTAGACGATGTTGCCGCGTGGATTACCGAAAAAGCCCAGGCACTTCAAAAGCTGGAATCTCTGCGTGCAGAACGTGACAGAGAGATCCGCGACCACGAACGCACTATCAGTCGACTCGATGAAGATATCATCAAGTGGGAAGAGCGCTGTACTTTAACAGTACAACCGCAGTAACGGCTGCGTATCTGAATAACTGTGTGAAGAGTAAACGACCCCATAACAATAACCATGCAATACCATTAGCGGCCGTGCATACCACGGTGCAGTCCACCAGCCGGCCGCCATTTTTTTACAAACATAAGTCCACCGGCGTAAATCGTCCTGCCGGATAGATACCTTGCCTAACCGCTGGTGGACTTATCTTTGTGTGAAGAGACAACGAAAGGAAAAACGCAATGAGCGAGAATAACCGCATGACCAGTGTACCGGACTTTCTCTCCGAGTTAGACGCCGGTGTGTTTGAAAACAAACTTTCTGCTGCACTGAATGAAGTCGCTTTCGGTACCAATAAGAACGGCGGTACCGGTGAAGTACATGTGATTTTTAAATTCACTCAGTCAGATGAAGACCGCGTGAAAATATCCCACAAACTGAAAATGGTTACCCCGACCAAGCGCGGTAAAAAATCCGAAGAGGACACAACCGAAACACCAATGTGGGTTGGTAAAGGTGGGAAACTCACTATTCTGCCGGAAGACCAGGGACAGTTATTTGGTATTGACGGCAGTATCGACGGGAAATTAAAAGCCATTAATTAATTTCCACTTTTTAAATAAATCATTCCATTTATTTTTTATGTTTTTAATTAAACAGGAGCCTTTGTATGTCTAATTTAGACGGAGCCGCTATTTCTCAGATTCAGAATATGGCTGTTGCTGCATTAAGTCTGGATGCTGTAGAAAAATCCCTCTGCCCTGCTGTGGTTTTACCGGGTGATTTCAATGTTAAAAGCCTGGAGCATTTACAGGAAGGTCGCTACCGCTTCCGTGGTGCGATGGACACAACCAGTATCGCTGATTTTGTGAAATATTCTCTGCAGCACGGTATTGAGGAAGGTGTCAGTTGTTTTATTGATGCTGATGAAATGGCTGCTAAAACCATCTTCAATATCGGTTCCATCGGTGAGCCGGGGCATGCTGATAACACAGCCATGGTATCACTGAAAAAGACCGCGCCATTCGCTTCTCTGCTGAACGTGAACGGTCGCAAATCTGGTCAGAAAGAACTGGCGGAATGGCTGGAAGACTGGCGCGATAACCTGATGGCGTTTGATGCAGAAGGTAATGTTATCGATATTAAGCAGGCAATTAATGCTGTGCGCAAAATCACCATCGAAGCAAGCCGTTCCGCAGATCATGAAGACAGTGATTTCGGCGCTAAGCGCTCAGTAATGGAAAGCGTGGAAGCAAAAAGCCGTGACATCATGCCTGCGGTATTCCAGTTTACCTGCACACCATACGATGAACTGTCTGAACGTGCTATCAAACTGCGTTACAGCGTTCTGACCGGTGGTGATGTACCTGTGCTGGTACTGCGTATTGTTCAGCTGGAAAAACTAGAAGAACAAATCGCCCAGGAATTCCGTAATCTGCTGGCTGATAAATTCGAAGAAACTGAAATCCAGACCTATATCGGTAAATTCAAAGCATAATTATTTTATGCCGCTTTAACCGGCGGCATTTTTATATTCCAACACCAGGGAATTAATTACTTATAAAAAGTAACGGCTTTTTATTATCTAAATTGTGTGGAGAGATAAATGTCATATATAGCAACCAGTACCGGAAAACATATTGATTTCGTCAATATCACCCCGGATCAGATTTGTATCGAAGATATCGCGCGCGGCCTGTCAAATGAATGCCGGTTTGCCGGGCAACTGGAAAGTTTCTATTCCGTGGCTCAGCACTCAGTATACGTCAGCCAGATTGTGCCGCCGGAATACGCACTGGAAGCCCTGCTGCACGATGCCGCTGAGGCGTATATCAAAGATATCCCCTCACCGCTGAAAGCCATGCTGCCGGACTACAAGGCCGTGGAAAAACGTATTGAAGCGGTTATCCGTGAAAAGTTCGGCCTGCCACCGGTAATGACAGTTGATGTTCACTATGCCGATCTGGTCATGCTGGCGACCGAAAAGCGGGACTTTGAAATAGCCCCCGTCAACCACTGGCCGATACTGGATTCAGCTCCGCCACATGATGACATCATTATCCAGCCACTGACACCACCGCAGGCATATCACCAGTTTATGGCGCGGTTTGAAATGCTGATTTCTGGTAAACAACAAAAAACTATTTCATACATAAAACCAGAACGCGATCCCGATGGTTACTGGGTGCATCCGGATGTTCCTTGTTTAGAATCGAATCAGGAAATAGAGCAATGGTGCGATGAAAACAACCTTGAACACCAGGTGGTGTATTGCCAGAATGACATTGATAACTTCCACTCACTGTGGTTCAGCTATTTTGAAGAAGGTGATACCAATATTTCAGCGTGGGAACCAACAAAACCGGATGGTGATGGCTGGTTTATCGCCTGGATAGCAGGAAATGAAGACGGCCCGATCTGTATGTGGGTCAGACCTAAAAACCTCTAATCGTATACGGCGATGTGTGGAGAGAAAACTATGGCTATCGGAAAACTTATGAAAGCCAGCGCATGGGCAAAAAGAGAATTTGAGACAGGATCAATACCCGATAACAGAACCGTCCGGCGCTGGATAGAAATCGGATCGCTGAAAGGCCGAATTGTTGACGGAACTATTCTTGTTCATTCATCTGAACGATGGGGGGTTGAGTCTGAGGTTTCCTCATGCGTAAGCGATCTGATTAAGGCTTCATAATATGGCACGACCTCGCAAGCGGGAATTCCGGCATCTGCCGGATTTCCTTTACTATGATAAGTCAGCAAAATGTTACCGTTTCATACTTGTAAACGGTGTTCGTAAAAGTGTTGGTACTGACAAGGCAAAAGCTATAGCCATTGCCCGTGAATACAATAATATTATGCGCCAGGAACGTGCAATCAGCGTTACCTCGCTGATCACTGACTCTGGTGGTGTTAATGGGGAATCACTACCACTCACTGAGCATTTTGATCGGCTGTTCGAGCGGATTATTCGTGACGAGCAACCATCAAAAAGCACCCTGTCCGACTGGATAAAAGATGCTGAACGTGTGAAAGAATTTTTTAAAGATATCCCGTCCGCCGAGATCACCCTGGAGCATGTGAACGGATTTATCGCTGAATACCATGCTGATGCATCAGCAAACGTTCAGAACCGGAAAGTAGGATTCTTGAAGAAAATTTTCAGTTACGCGATGGACGAATCGCTGATGCTGGATAACCCGGCAGAACGCAAAAAAATGAAGCGTGTCGACAGTAAACGCCGGCGGCGATTGTCGTATGATGATTTCCTCAAAATCAGAGCGTCAGCTGAACCCTGGCTCCGTACTGCTATGGATCTGGCTCTGCAGACAACACAGGCACGGCTTGAAGTATCGCGCATAAAATATAACATTAAAGCACCGAAGGAAAACACCTGCGGGTGCGTCTGGTTCTCGGAGGAAAAGAACGGGATTTACGGGATGCTGTACATTCATCGGCAGAAGGTACAACACAAGGAAGCTGCACATGTAGCAATACCGATCGGTAAAGTCATAAAAGAAATTATTGATAACAGCCGCGATAACGTTGCCAGTCCGTACATTGTTCACCGCGTTCCTGAGCGGTTACCAAACAAAATAAGCCAGTATGTAAATCATCCCACACAGGTGGCACCGGATTATGTCAGCCGGGGATTCTCAAAAGTCAGGGATAAAGTTGGGGTTGGCGCACACCTTGAACCAGATGAAAGGCCAACTTTTCATGAGATCAGAGCGCTGGCCGCATTTATGTTTAAACAACGCGGATTTGATCCACAAGCCAGGATGGCGCACAGTGACGCTGAATCAACAAAAATTTATACTGAAAACCATGTCGACTGGGTTGAGGTACCGCACTGTGAAATCGCATAAATACGGGTGGTAAAACGAACTGTAAGCCTATGATTCGTAAAGCGCAAATATTGAGAATAAAGCACTGTTTGCAAACACAGTTAAAACGATATTATTTAATTAATATCATGCAGTTACATAGCAACGCGTCGGTGTCATGGGGTGTCGGGGGTCGCAGGTTCAAATCCTGTCATGCCGACCAGTATTTTTATAAGAAAACCAACCTGTTACGGTTGGTTTTTTTGTGTCCGTCAAAACGTCGACTTCACACACTTCCCGTGTATCGTGGTTGCAGTCAGAAGATGGCATAAAAAACCCGGTGAGACAGAAAAACTGTCCCCCGGGTTGCCGGCTTTGGCTCTGCTCTGATGGGAAAAGAGCATTCTCAATACCGGTATATAAACTGCCTGTTATTATGGCGTCGTTCCGCAGTTCCGCCTGTACACAACGGTATTGACTGTCAGTATTAGTGAGTTACAGGTGCTCCGCTATAAATATTTTTTATCGCTTTCCCGTGACGGGAAACCTCAGTCATTAAAATGTAGGCATTATTGCCCTCATTTTTTATCTTATCAATTCTGAAATTAATGCCTCTGGGCATTAAATACTCAGCCTGACCTGACTCAGGGCCTTTTATCTTAGACCTTACCTTCTCCAATACACTTTTCCCGGGAAGGTTGTTCTCCATTTCAAAAATTTGTCGCTCAGCTTCATTATTATACTTCGATAATCCGGAAACATTTGCCGACGAATCAGAAATTATTGCAAACCTGGCGTATTTCGTATCAGCATTTTCCTTCTTATTTTTATACGTTAAAAAGCCTCTGTGGGCAGAAGTAGAAAGATATGTTGTATCCTTTACAATGTCGCCTTCTGCTATATGGCTGTTGTTACCTGAATCCCATGGTGAGTTTCCGTCAAGATATGTGGTTACCCTGTAAGTTATCCTTCTCTGGCCATCAGATAAGAGGTTAAGGGCTTCATCAAAATCTTTTACTTTACTGAAACCAGCCCCCGACCTGATGCCGGCATTTACCTGACTGCTGTCTGTTGTATAATCTCTGACGATCTTCAGAGTATTCTGGTCTTTTCCTTCCATAAGAGTTTTTGCTTCATTTTCAGTTTGCCCGGCTATTTTCCTCTGTTTTTTGAGGCTTTGAGGCCTGGCCATTATCATGAACATCTCTTCCTCATTACCCGAAAAACCGGCTTTCAATACCCGTGAATAAATATTGTCTGACGGCGCTAAACCATTATCATCATACAAAGTAACCGGATTATTCTGAACCATCCTGAACAGGTTCAGCCCGTCCACTGTACCCGCCGGATCTGCACTCAGCCACCGGCCGGCCCATGGCTGATAATACCGGTAACCGTAATAATACAGTCCCGTCGCATCACGCTCCTTACCCGAGTACCGGATGATCTTATAGTCCGCTTCCACCGTATTGCGTGCCGTCCTCACCGCCGTACCACCGTACGGATAGTACTCTTCCATGCTGATAATATTGCCGGCACCGTCCAGTTCCAGGCTACTGCTGCCAATGAGATTATCGTAACTGTATCTTATCTGGTCACCGGTGATTTTATCCGGCCTGCCACTTTCCCAGTGAAGCATCCGTACCTGTGCCCGGCCCGCTTCACCCGCAGTAATCACCTGCAGTTTTTCCGTTTCCGTACTGCCGGCTTTGGTTGTACGCAACTCCAGACCCGGCAGATACAGCACACGCTGCGTCTGCGTGCTGTTACCGGTCTTCTGTACACTGATTTTCAAAAGCCGCCGGCTGTTCGTGTCGTAGCGGTAACTTTCCCGGTCACCGGTCTCCCCTTCACGCGTCACCGGCGTCACTTTCAGCAGTTCATTGCGTGGTGTCCAGAACAGATTCTGTCCCTTCTGCAACTGCACCTGCTGCCCGCCTGCCGTAAACAGCGCGTCAACATTGGAAGGGTTTTCCGTCAGTGTGCTCAGCACGCCACGGTTGCTGCGATCGCTTACGGTGATTTTAATTGTGTAGCCGCTGCCCGTTGCCGGGGTGTGGCGTATCTGTGTCAGGTTGCCGGCATTGTCGTATGTGTATGTACGGGTGTAGTTCGTATATGCGGAGTTGTCTGCAGGAAGAGGAACTGTGGCGGGCGGTAAACTACAACCCTGTTTACCGGCGTTTGCCATCTCACGCCCTGTGGCACTGACCAGCTGGTACAGGCTGTCGTAGACGTACGTGTTTTCCGGCACCACTTTCTGGTTATGCCAGAAACGGGTCTCTTCAGCATCATTAGTGATGTTCAGTACATTGCCCACAGCGTCATAGGTGTAACGCAGATCCTGCAGTACCTTCACACCCTGCACGTGACCAGCCGGACGTTCCGTTTTAATGCCGATCAGGCGCTGTGTCTCTGGTTCGTACGTATACGTGGTTATCACGCCGTTGCCGTGTTTTTCACGTAGTTTCTGCCCGGCTGCTGAATACGTCAGGGAAGCCACGATAACTTTCTCCGTATCCCCCTTCACCGTCAGCCAACTGCCCGACAGCAGACCCGCCACGTCGTATGCCATCCGCTGCATATTGCCCTGTGCATCGGTGGTAGTCAGCACGGATCCGGTGGCGTCCGCAGTCGTCAGGGTGATATATGCTTCATTGTCCGGCAGGTCGTTCCGGACTGATACATCTTCTCCCTGCCAGTCAGCCACGGTGTCAGTGCTGTCCGCATTCTTCAGCAGCCGGCGGGTGACGGAAAGGGGCACGCCGGTCAGGGCAATGCTGTCCGTCTGCACCAGTCCGGCGGTATCGTAGTGGCTGATACATGTTCCTGCCAGGTTCAGAGCCTTCTCTGCATCCGTATGGCCGGCATAGACGAAACGCTCCGTAATACGGCCGGGCTGATCACCGACCTGTTCGGTCACCTTCACCGGACGACCGGCATTATCATACTGCCGGGTGCGGGTAACTGCCGAGCTTCTGTCCTCCGTGCCATCACCCGCGGTACTGATATTGCTGACGACGATAAAAGGTCTCCCTGCTGAGTCATTCAGGCTGACGATAGTTCCGTTATCCGTACTCTGCGTACGCAGAACGCCACCGGCCAGATTCGTCAGGTAGCTGAAGTTCACCAGTTCGTTATCGTGCAGGCGGGGGTCGGTGCTCTGCATCAGGAAGCCGCGGGCATCGTACCCGTGGCGCGTGATGCGCTCATTTGTCACCTCAGGAGCATCAGGGTGACGGTGATACGCGATGTTGCGCACGACCAGGCCTCGGTTGTCGAGTACCGAGACTGTCGGGGTCTTACTGAATAAAGGTCTATTCATGATGTGTTCCTGTTTATGTTATGCAGCCAGTCGGGCTGTACAGAAACATTATACTGTGAGGACAATAAAAAACTTGTTTTGCAGTGTGAAATTTCAGAATGAGATAAAAAAACAATTAAAAATTTTATTTTAAGATATTGTAAGTCCGGTAAAAAAATTATGGGCCGGCAGGACAGATGCAGGTCCGGAGTCACTTAAAATGATCCCGGAGCAATTTTCATTGTCAGTTAACCTGAGTCCAAATCATGCTTACCGCCGCACCCCATCACACCTTAAGCATTTTCACCGTTTCATCGATATCTATCTCATCTTCTGAGAAAATCAGGGTGGTGCCGTGCTGTGTGGTGATCGCCAGTTTTCTGAGTGTGCGCATTTCGGCCGGGCCGGCGGATTTTGGTTTGATGTTGTTCATCAGCACACCGACAGACAGGACTGCATTCTCTTTATCAATCCCGGTATCTGCCGCTTCTTCCTCACTGTAAACCACGAAGGACTTAATGGCCGTCAGCTTAATACGCTCACCGGCGATGAAAACATATTTGCTTTCCGGCACCACTTTTACCGCATAGGCTGACAGCCCTTTGTTATTGGTGCCGGGCTCAAATGTCACGGCGGCATTTTTCTTAATCAGGTCAGGATTGGCGACCTTAACCACATGAAAATAACGGTTATCCCCGTTCTCATCTTTGATAAACCCAAAACCTTTATCTTCAAACCATGTTGTGATTGTTCCGTTCATCGCCGTTACCACCTGCTTAATCATCTGTTGCTGAGTCATTACAGCGCGCAGTATAAAGCACAATGCCCGTGCAGACCACGCCTTTGGCTGAGATCGGCGGATAAGAGAGCAATAAGGTTTTATCAGAGTGTCATATACATTTCATGCCAGGTCATTCCGCCATGGTCAGACTCTGAAGGTTTAATGTACTGATAGCCAAAATGTGAATAAAGCGCAATATGCTGCTCTTTACACATCAGATAAACCGATTTTTTATTCATTGCTTTCATACGGGAGATAAATTCCCGCATCAGCAGGGAAGAATACCCTTTCCCCTGAAAATCCGGATGAACCACCACTGACATAATCACCACATTGGGTGCGTCAGGATCATGACCGACAAGCTCTTTAAACTCCTCATCAGATATCACCACGTTATCAGCACAACCTGCATTAATAAAACCAGCAATGCAGTTATCCACCAGCATACACAAAAAACCTTCCGGATAGCATTTTGCACGTAAAGCAATTTTTTCCCGGGTTGCCGCTTCATCACCTTCATAAGAAACAGTTTCAATTTCATAACAGCGATCAACATCTGCTGCTGTGACCTGACGAAATACGGGGGTTAACATCTCATATATCTCCTGACTAAATGTGTTGGTCAACATAGTAATGCTTTTTTAATCTGCGGCTACTGCATTTTATACAGACTGAAAATGCATAATATTCATTTTTGTTTTTCTGATAAAATCTTCTTACTTTTACATTACGAAAACAGGCAGCTATGTATTCATCCCTGCGAAAAACGGATATGAATTTACTGCTGGTCTTTGATGCTGTTTACAGGCACCGCAATATCAGCCTTGCAGCAGATCAGCTCGCACTGAGTCCGTCAGCACTCAGTCATGCCCTTAACCGTCTGCGGAATTCTCTCGGTGACCCGCTTTTTATCCGTCACGGCGGAAAAATGGTACCAACGGCCAACGCTGAAAATATAGCGCCGCAGATTTCAGCCGCTTTACAAACACTTTCCGTCTGTTTTCGTGAAATGAATGCCTTCGATCCGGCCCTGAGTACGGATACATTTACATTTGCCGCGACCGATTACACAGCAGCCGTTATTATGCCGGGGTTAATATCCCGTATTAACCGCCTGGCCCCGGGTGTCACTATAAGATTATTGTATTCACAGAATTTTAATGCTGTTAATGATATCCGTTCCGGCAAAGTGGATTTTGCTCTCGGGTTCGAGGAAGGACAAAAATTTCCGCAGAGAGAAACGGAAGCAATAACCTGCTTTACCGACAACTATATTGTTGCAGTCCGCCGGGGACACCCAGAAATTAATAACATGCTTACACAGGCATTATATCTTGCCGCCGGCCATGTCGTGGTTCGTCCCTGGGCGGATTCACAGGGTGCTATTGATACCTATCTGGAAAAACAGCAACTGAAACGGCGGATAATGGTGGAATTACCCAGCCTGATGGCTGCCCCGCTGATTGTTTCTCAGACAGACCTGATTATCACATTGCCGGAAAAAGGGGTTACATCTCTTTTTAATATGCAGGATTTGGTGGTATTCCCGGTGCCTTTCCCCGCGCCGCAGTATATTTTAAGGGCTTATTATAATCCGGCATTATGCAATTCCCCCGGGCACCAGTGGATAAAAGAACAGATTATGGCAATATGTTCCGGTAGTAACAATTATATCATCCGCTGACGGAGATCATTTACGCCCCGCAATCTGATGGTTTAATATTTATCTGCATCACCCGGGTGCCGTCTGAAAAATAGTTATGCTGTAACCCCGACGGGAATGCCAGTTGCCATAACCGCATGATGGCCGAGTCCTGACAATATTTCCCTGTCAGAATGCCCTGCATTTTATTTATCGATTTTTCTTCTCTGAACAATTCCGGCGGCAGACCGGTAACCTGATAATTCAGGATAATCACGTTATTCTCCCGGGTGACTTCTGTCAGAACGGTGAAAGGGTCAAACCGGATCGGCAACAGCTGACTCTCATTTTTAATGATCATGGCCTGAAGTGCGTCGTATTCTTCCGGCGATTTTGTCCCTGCCGCTGTATCTGCCTGTGCGGCACTGAAAAAAGAAAGGGAAAAAAACAGCACCCCGGCTTTAAAAATGGCTTTATTCATTATTGTCCCGTCCCTGTTAAAAATACATATCAAATAACATTTTGGTGCTGATCCCGGCAGAGACCAGAATAATCATCGGTTTTATGACTTTCAGCCCGGAGCTCAGTACCACACCGGCTCCCAGCCGCGCCCCGATAGCTTGTCCGGCAAACATCAGTAATCCCAGCGACCACATCATTTTACCGCCCGCGATAAAAAAGATAACGGACGAAGTATTGGAGGCCAGGTTCAGAAAATTGGAGTGAATCTGTGCTTTATCTATCCGGTATCCTAACAGCAGCATATAACTGATGGTATAAAATGTCCCGGCGCCGGCACCTAAAAATCCGTCATAAAACCCGACACCGCCGCCGCAGATAAATGAAAACAGGAAAAAAGAAACACGCTGTTTTTCTTTGGATTTAGTGATATCGGGTGCAAAAATAAAGTACAGCGTGACACTGATAATTAATCCCGGCAGTAATTTTTTCAGAAAAGTCGGATCAATAAACTGTACAAAAATCGTGCCGGATGCAGCACCGAAGAATGTCGCAATAAATACCCATTTATTATTCTTTAAATCAATCCGCCCCTGACGCAAGAAATAAATACCGGATGTTAATGAACTGCCCAGTGCCTGCATCTTATTTGTTGCCAGTGCGTTAGCAGGTGGTAACCCGGAAATCAGCAATGCGGTAATCGACAGAAAACCACCGCCGCCTGATACCACATTGATAAATCCGGCGGCCACGGCGACAAAAAACATGACAATAAGAAATGTTATGCTCATGGAAAGACACTTTAAATGGCAGGGATATTCAGTATATAAAAAGTACGCATCCGAAAAAGTGATGCCGCCCCTGCTGCCGGATATTTGGTATAATAAAATGTCATCTTTCTGAACAGGATACTGGTATGTTGCGCTATGGTATTCGCATTACTCATATTTTCCGGCACGCTTTTCACTCGCGTCCGCGTTTTATTATCTCCCTGCTGGTCGCGGTTGTGACTTTTTTTGCCCTGTTACCCGTACAGAGTACACTGATGTGCCTGATCCTCAGCTGGAATGCCTTCTCCTGGGTGTATTTGCTGTTTCTTTTTGAGCGGATCATTAATAAGAAAGTAAAAGATATCCGTAAACTGACTAAAATTGAGGATGAAAGCGCCCGCATGGTGATGTTTTTCCTGCTGGCCGGGTGTTGTGTCAGTTTACTGGTGCTCTTTTTTGCCCTCGGCGGGCACGGTAATCTGACCGGTAATGATAAAGCTTTCCAGTATATTCTGACCGCATCCACATTAGTGTCCTCCTGGTTGTTATTACCGGCCGGATTTACCATGCACTATGCGCACCTTTATTACACCAATCCGCAACAGGAAAAACCGTGGTTATTATTCCCGGACAGACCGGCTGAACCCGCTTACTCTGATTTTATGTATTTCTCATTTACGATTGCCGTCGCCTCACAGACTGCCGATGTCGAAATCGCGTCCTCCCCGATGCGCCGCGCGGTATTAATGCAATCCGTCGTCTCTTTTGTTTTTAATATGGCGATACTGGGATTGTGTATTAATATCTCCGCCGGTTTATTTTAAACGGAGTGGCGGATGGAAACATTACTGACACAGTGGATTACAGAATACGGCTATTGGGCAACCTTTTTCGGTACCATGATCGAAGGGGAAACCGCTGCATTTTTATCCGGTATTGCTGCACACCATCAGTTATTATCCTATCCGAAAGTGATGCTGGTGGCCGCACTGGGCGGAATTATCAGTGACAATGTTCTGTTTTTTACCGGTTATTTTGCCGGAAACCGGATCCTGCCCCGCATTCATAAACATGCGGATAAAATAGCCCGTCTGCAACGGATTATTCACCGCCGTGAAAGCCTGATTATTATCGGAATACGTTTCGCTTACGGATTAAGAACTATCGGCCCCGTTATTATCGGCGCCGCCGGTATTAATCCGCTGAAATTTTTTGTGCTGAATATTCTCGGCGGGGCAATATGGGGAAGCGTTATTGTCTCTGCAGGGTATTTTGTCAGCGCGGCAATCCTTGCCCTGCCGCTGCATACTTACCTTGCCTGGTTCCTTATCCTCGCAGCGGTTGCCGGTCTGTTTGTGCTGATAAGAAAGCATAAATTCACGCTGTAAACTGCGGAGCAAACCCGCCCGTCAGCCACTATTACGGCTTGCGGGCGCTGAGCAGAAAGATCATCGGCCGTTCTTTTTCTTCATCCAGTACCGGGTTCGCCGCAATCTGTGCCGCTGACGGCCCCCACTCATTCATGGCAGTGATTTCAAAACCAGCTGTAATCAGCGCATTTATCCAGGTGGATAATTTACGGTGCTGCTTTTCCACACCGTCGGCAAACCAGTTGCTGATCCTGACGCCTTCCTGCTGATACTGATTGACCGGCCAGGCTTTATTACCCGCACTGTCCGTGCACCAGTTCTGAATGACAGGAGCAGTGTAGATCGGGTGTTCTGCGGAAAAAACCAGACTACCGCCCGGAACCAGTGCCTGATACAGCGTGGCAAACAGTGCCGGGATATCACGCAGATAATGCAGTGCCAGCGAGCTGTAAATCACATCACTTTGTGCCGCCGGTAATTGCAGTGTCTCGAGATCAGCGCGCAGATAAGTAATATCCGGATCCGTGGTCATCGATGCGGCTTTCGCCAGCATTTTCTCTGACAGATCAAAACCGGTCACCCGGGCAGCACCCTGCTCTTTTGCCCAGCGGCAAAACCAGCCATATCCGCAACCCAGGTCGATCACTGACTTTCCGGCCAGTGACGGCAGCAATGTCTGCATGGCGGTCCACTCCGGCGCGCCGTTCAGTCCTTCTGCTGAGCGGGGCAGCGTGGCATAACCGGCAAAGAAATCCGGATTGTCATAAATATTCTGAGACATAGCTTACTCCTTAAATGATGAGCAAATTATATTCATAGTTTGCCGGTTTCCGCCACGATTCTGTTTTACAGACATAAAAAAACCTCACCGGAGTGAGGTTTTTAAAATCTGTTACTGACAGCGGTGATTACAGAGCAACCACGTTAGCTGCAGCCGGGCCTTTCATACCATTTTCGATGGTGAAAGAAACCTGCTGGCCTTCTGCCAGAGATTTGAAGCTGTCGCTCTGGATTGCAGAGAAGTGAACGAACACGTCTTTGCTGCCGTCAGCCGGAGTGATAAAGCCAAAACCTTTATCATCGTTAAACCATTTTACAGTACCGGTAATTGTTGCGGACATATGAATTTCCTTTAAATTGATTTTGTTGCCATAAGGCATATAAGCGGTTTGATTACGTTTTTACTTATGGGAACTATCAGAAGGAATTCGCTATGAAGTGGTATCTTGGATAACGCTTGACGGAGAACAACTTAAAATCGGACTGACATAAATAGGTCTGTACTTCCAAACCAATGCCGATATTAAGCCATATATTTTGTTATCCGGCAAGCTCTTTTTGATTTACCTCAAACGCCCCCCCCCCGCCAAAGGCGTCAGTTCGCCAGCCCCATATAACCGTGGATCCCCATATAAAGCCCGACCAGCGCTATCAGTGCCGCCGAAAAATACGGTGCTTTTTTGGCGATATCACCCAGCCCCTGCCAGCGGCGGCTGACCTGGCGCAACCCCACCGCAGTCACCACACCAACTGTGACCAGTGTCAGTGCCAGCCCGATACTGAAACTGAGCACCATGGTTGCGCCCAGGGTAAAAGCTTTCAGTTGCAGACAGATCAGCAAAACAGTAATCGCCGCCGGACACGGAATCAACCCGCCGGTCAGGCCGAACAATAACACCTGGCTGTTGGTGGCTTTGCCGCCGGTAAACCGGGTTTTGATTTCATGCGCATGTGCTCTGGCATGCGCATCCTGATATTCGTCATCATGGTGGTCGTGATGATCGTGGTGATGCTCTGCATGATGGTGATGATGATCGTGGTCATGTTCATGGCTGTGATGATGATCATGCTCATGATGATGGTGATCACTGTGTGTATGGCTTTCCTGCTGCATTTCTGTCAGCCAGTTTTTTTCACCACGGTATGTCCGCATAAACATCCAGAATGCAGTTGCCAGAATAATCACCGCCGACACCATTTGTAACCACGGCTCTACGGCTTCCGGCGTGAACCGGGCACTGATATACATCCCGCCGAGGGCTATCAGCCAGACAATCAGGGTATGCGACAACGTCGCCGCCAATCCCAGCATCACCGCCTGTCTGACCGTCCCTTTCACCGCAATAATAAAGGCCGCCATCATGGTTTTTGAGTGGCCCGGCTCCAGGCCGTGCAGCGCACCCAGTGCAATCGCGCCCGGGATAAAAAACCAGGCATTTCCCTGCTGCAGTAAAGAGGCAAAATCGGTCATGGCGTGTGATCCCTGTTTTCAGAATGAAGAAAGAGTGAATTAAGTATACTCCCCCCCAGTATAATTACACTACCTCTTTGTATCATGAAGATGCTACTATTTTGCCCGTCACTTTCTTTTCACCTTATTTCACGGGGTTGCCATGTCACATACCATCAGGGACAGACAGAAACTTCAGAACCGCGCCAGTAAAATTCAGGGGCAGGTCAACTCACTGAAAAAAATGCTCGATGAACCGCATGAGTGCTCCGCCGTGCTGCAACAGATTGCGGCTATCCGTGGCGCGGTAAACGGATTAATGCGGGAAGTGATTAAAGGCCATCTGATTGAACACGTAGTTCATGAGGAAGATGAGGAAAAACGTCAGGGTGATCTGGATATTGTCCTGAAGGTGCTGGATTCTTATATTAAGTAAAGAAAAATTAAGCCGGTGTTGTAAAAATCCCCGACGCCGGTCCTGTAAGTGTTGAATATCCTTTTCTGATATAAAAATATTCCCCCTGTATATCTCAGAAACTCACTGAGCCCCCTTTTATTCAGCTCCTGCAACAGAGACTGAAAATAAAGAATGCTGTTAATAATCAGTTAATTTACAGCGTCTGAAATAATCTATGATAAAACGACATTTTCTTTTATTTCACTGCTGAAAAGGCTGTTATGACTATAAAACGGATTAATCCGCCCTCACTGTTTAATTCCCTGCAATACGGTTTCAGTCAGGTCGTGGAAACAACCGGCACCCGGCAGTTATTTCTGTCAGGACAGGTCGGCGTTGATCATAATGAAGTGACAATCGCAGGCGGTATGCGGGAACAAGCCGCACAATCGGTGGACAATATTGCCCGTGCCCTCGCGGCAGCCGGCGGTTCTCTGTCTGATGTGGTTATGCTGCGGATTTATATCCGTGCCGGTGCGGATTCACACGATGAACAAATGGCAATTGCGGATGTGCTGAAAGAAAAATTTGCCGATGATGCCCCTGCCTCATCATGGATTATTGTCAGCGGATTATCGCTGCCTGAATGGCTGATTGAAATCGAAGCTCACGCCGTGCTGCCGTAACCGGAAGGCGCTGTACAGCGCCTGATTTGCATGATATTGATTACGTGAATATCAAAAATAAAATAAAAATACTGAGAATGTCACCATGCAAGCCACCACCCGTTCCACTATTGCTCTGCTCGCTTCCTCATTCTTAATTACTATCGGACGGGGTGCCACTATCCCGTTTATGGCGATTTATCTCAGCCGTCAGTATGGTATGGCCGTGGATCAGGTCGGGGTGGCACTGACGGTAGCACTGACAACCGGCGTGTTATTCAGCCTCGGCTTCGGCATCATTGCGGATAAATTTGATAAAAAACGCTACATGCTGATGGCAATTCTGGTTTATATCGCCGGATTTATCGCTATTCCGCTGACTCACAATATCGCACTGGTCGTTGTCTTCTTTTCACTGATTAACTGCGCCTACTCCGTTTTTGCTACGGTGCTGAAAGCCTATTTCGCCGATACACTGCCACCGGCGCGTAAAACCAAAGTCTTTTCCCTGAACTACACCTTTGTCAACATGGGATGGACCGTCGGGCCGCCGATTGGCACAGGGCTGCTGATGTACAGCGCGGATCTGCCGTTCTGGCTGGCGGCCTGCACCGCCTCCTTCCCTGGCCGGGTTTATGATGTCAGGCAGCAACCTTGTGTTCTGGGGAATTGCTGCATTTGTCTTTACCCTCGGTGAACTGATTTATGCGCCGGGTGAATATATGCTGATCGACAACATTGCGCCGGACGGCATGAAATCCAGCTACTTCTCCGCCCAATCCCTCGGCTGGCTCGGCGGTGCCTTTAACCCGCTGATGACCGGCGGTGTGCTGACCTATTTCCCGCCAAATACCCTGTGGCTGCTGCTGATTGGTGTTTCCGCCTGCGCCTGGCTGTGTATGATGCGCGGCCTGAAGATCAGCAGAAACAGGCTCATTCATCAGTGAATATTTGATTCACTTATCATTAATTAATAATACTTCATATTCCGATACGGTAATTTTCTGCTGCTGAGCTATCCTCCCTCTATTGTTTAGTTTTATTTAACATAGAGAGTGCTGTATGCCGCATCAGGCACTCTGACCAGCCCTGTTATTCATGTCTGAAAGGAGTTACCGCTATGTCTTATACTGAACCGGATTTGATGAGTCCGGCGGAAGAGCAATCCGTCATCCGTATCCTGAATGTTACTCTCGGGCTGGCGCTGCCCGGTTGTCTGCGGGTTGCGGCAGAGCTGAATATTGCCGACCATCTGGCTGACGGGCCGCTCTCTGTCACCGCACTGGCAGAACGCGCCGGCTCGGATCCGGATAACCTGCGCCGCATTCTGCGGATGCTGGCACTGAACGGTATTTTCACCGGTACGGATGATGACAGTTACCGGCTCTCTCCTGATGCGGAGTTTCTCCGCCGCGATCACCCCTGCTCACAGCGGGATGCGGTTCTGACACTGACAGATAATACTTACTGGTCAACCATTGGTCAGCTTAATGAATCCGTTCGCGGTGAACTGAACTTTAAAAAGCTGTTCGGTAAAACCTTCTACGAATATCAGGCCACAAAACCCAACCGTGATGACAGCTATAATTTCCCGTCCGGGATGTCTGCCCTGTCAGAGATGGAAAACTATTTTGTCACCCGGGCTTATGACTTCCCGTCATCGTGCCATATTGCCGATATCGGCGGCGGCGAAGGCTCACTGCTGCTGCGGATTTTGCGCAGCGACCCGACACTGACCGCCACCCTGTTCGACAGCCCGCATGTGATATCAGACAAATACCTGTCTCAGCTGGGTGACGATTCCCGCTGGTCGCTGGACGGCGGTGACTTCTTTAAATCCGTACCGCAGGCGGATATGTATCTTCTGAAAAAAGTCATTTTTAATCAGGATGATGCCAACGCCCTCGCTGTACTGAAAAACTGCCGCAAGGCCATGAAACCGGACAGTAAACTGCTGATCATCGAATCCGTTGTGCATCCGGAAACCAACCCGGCGGCACATTACGGTATGGGGATCCTCTGTATGGCGATCCTGCCCGGCGGCGGTGAACGGACTATTCCGGAGTTTGAGGCTCTGCTGGCTGAAGCCGGACTGAAAATAAACCGCCTTATCCCGACAGAGTGCTATATCTCTGTGCTTGAAGTGGTTGCAGCCTGATCTTTGATCCGGCACAGTGCGTTCCCGGACGTACTGTGCCATTGTAAAAGTCCTTATGTCAGCTGCGGAGCAGGAAGCACCGGTGAGAATATTACTGATTTTGCCGTTTGACAGGACTTACCGCTATCGGAAAAGCGCGTTTTCCGTGGCGATCAGCTATGCCCCGCTGACCCTTATCACCCTCGCAGCCCTGGTTCCCCCGCATCTGAATGCTGAACTGACCCTTTGTGATGAAGGGGTTTCCCCGCCGGTCACTGCCGGGGATTTTGATCTGGTGGTGATCACCGCCACCGCCTCCTCTTCCCCCCGCGCCTATGCACTGTGCCGCTACTGGCGCGAACGCGGGGCAAGAACCGCAATGGGCGGCGCTCACGTCACACTGCAGCCGGATGAAGCCGCGCAGCATGCCGATACCGTCCTCATCGGCGCCGGTGAACTCATCTGGCCGCAATTTTTACAGGATATGGCTGACGGACATCCGCAGCCGCGTTATCAGCACCGCTCTGAGCGCGGCTTTCTGCCGATGCCGGTACCGCGCCGTGATCTGCTGCCGTCCCGCGCCTATATGAATATCGCCACTATTATTGCCGACCGGGGTTGTCCGCTTGCCTGTGAATTCTGTTCGGTGCAGCATCAGTGGGGACGCAAAGGCACCGCACGTCCGGTGGCAGAGGTGATTGACGAGATAAAACAGAGCGGCAGACAGCGCTGGATATTCCTCGACCCTAATCTGTACGCTGACCGGCAGTACAGTCTGGAACTGTTCCGGGCACTGATCCCGCTGAAAATCCGCTGGTCGGGACTGGCGACCCTCAATGTGACGGATGACGACGAGGTTTTCCGGGCGATGTGTGACAGCGGCTGCGAAGGGCTGCTTATCGGGCTGGAAAACCTCAGTCAGCAGACCATGACGGCCACCGGCAAGAATTGTAACCAGGTCAGCGAATACCGCCGTCAGATCCGGCGGCTGCGCGATAACCGGATTGCCGCCCTCGGCTGTTTTGTGCTCGGGTTTGACGAAGATACCCCGGAGAGCATCCGCGATACGATACGGCAGATCCCGTCTCTCGGGCTGGATCTGGTGCGTTTTTCTGTCCTCACCCCGCTGCCGGGTACACGGCTGTGGCAGCGGATGGCGGAAAACGGCCGCTTAATCACACAGGACCTGAGCCTGTATGACAACGAACATGTGGTTTTTCAGCCGCAAAATATGTCACCGGAAACCCTGCAATCCTTACTGCACGAAGCCTGGCGGGAAACATATCGTCTGCCGGCCATTCTGCGCCGGGTATTGCACCGTCCGGGCAGCCGTTTTATCCGCCTGGCGGCCAATCTCGGCTTCCGGCTGTACGCCCGCCGGTTACGCCATGAAAAAACCGGGCTTTTCAACCCGGCGATAGTGACGAATAACACAAGGAAAACAGACTGATGCGTCTTTTACTCAACAGTATTCTGCTGGTTTTTTCGATGACTGCGGCAGCGGCCTGTTTATGGGGAGTGAGCCATCTCGCCTGGTATTATGCGCTGCCTGCCCTGATCAGTTTTATGCTGATTAATAACATGCCGTTCGCTATTTTGCATGAAGCAGTACATGGTGTGGCCGCCCGCACTGCCGCCGGTAACCGCACCATCGGGATTATTGCCGCATGGGCGTTTCCGACTTCTTTTACCCTGCAGCGCCGTGCGCATCTGAATCACCATAAAAATAACCGGACAGATAAAGAGCTGTATGATTATTACCTGCCAGACCAGCCGCGCTGGCTGCGCAATATCTGGATGTACGGCGGCAATCTGCTCGGGTTGTACTATTTTTGCGTACTGCTCGGTAATCTGCTCTGGTTTATTGCGCCGGGCGTGTACCGTTCACGGGTGTTTGTCACCAAAATCGCCCCGGCGCTGGGGTTCGGGTCACAGGTGCCGGAACTGGCAAAACTGCCGCCGCTGACCATCTGGAGTGAACTGCTCGGTGCATTTCTCTGGCAGGCGCTGCTGTTTTGGGTGCTGGATTTAAGTGCGGCCGGTTATCTGCTCTGCCTGTGGGCTTTTGCGCTGCACTGGTCGGCCCTGCAATATGCGGATCACGCCTGGAGCCGCCGCGATGTGATGAACGGCGCGTGGAACCTGAAAGTACTGCCGGTCTCCCGCTGGCTGGCGCTGAATTATCACTGCCATCTCGCGCACCACCAGCACCCGCAGGCACCGTGGTATGAACTGCCGTCGCTGGTAGATGACCAGCCGCGTCCGACCTTCTGGCGTGTCTATTTCACCATGTGGCGCTATGGTGTGCGGCCTGCACCGCAGATGGGCGCAGCAGCGGATCTGGATTTTCTGTTTCCGCCGGAAAAATAAAAGGGATAGTGATTTCTGTCAGTCCGTGCAACGTCTGATAACGGGCAAAACGAAAAGTCGCTGTAAATACCTCCCTGTACGCTCAGGCGCGTCATCCATGACGCGCATGCTTTTCGTTCGCCTGCCCGTTACCTGACGACTTACATAATCCACTGATTTATTAAAATATTATTTCTTTCCGACTTCTGTCGCCGGTTTTACCGCTCTTTTACGGCGGAACAGCACAATACCGGCCAGCAGACCAATTACCAGACCGCCCGCTCCGTACATCATGCCCTGTAAGGCATTACGGGTTTCATTCAGCAGCGGGTTATCCGTGAAATCGGTACCGATATGAATTGTGCGGATTTTCCAGGCGCCGTCTTCAAGCGCAACCGTCGCTGTCCAGCGGGTCGGAAAATCGTAGGTACGGCCGTCACTCAGCTGATATTTTTCCATCCCTTTACCGTAGGCGACACCCCAGGTTTTATCCGGGGATAACTCCGTCACCACATCAGCATTAAAACTGATATTCAGTTTTTTCAGGAATTTATCCGGCCCGAACCAGGATTCAAAATACGGTTTTATTGCAGCTTTGCCGGAGATAAACTCCTGGGTGATGGGCGTGGCTCGCAGATTTTCACTCATCACCGGCAGCATTTTGTCATAATCACCGCTGTTGATAGCATTTTCCACGGTACCGATCACCTGCCGCAGTTCATCATGGATAGCGCCGTCCTCTTCTCCGGGTTGTGCATACACCGAAAAACTGAATATCATTAACGCACTGATAATTATCCTTTTCATCATTATTTCCTCATCATATATGAAACCGTTACAGCCAACAGCAAACCGGTGACCACATCCGCCACATGGTGCTGATGAACCAGCAGCACAGACAGCACAATCAGCACCAGCCACAACAGAAACAACAATGTCAGCCCGCGTCCGGTATGGCGGATAATGGCCAGCACCGCGGCACACGACCAGGCCACATGCAGGGACGGCACCAGATTATGCGGGTGATCCAGTGCAAACAGTGTCGTGTACATCGTCCGGTACAGCGGCGATTCCGGCACCTGGCGGACAAAACCGAGCTGTGCCGGAAACAGAAAAAAGATCACGCCTCCCAGTAATGTCATCACCATAAAGGTGGGTGCCAGTTGCCGGTGCTCCCGGCGCGGCAAAAACAAAACCGGCATCAGAATAATCAGGTAAAACGAGCAGTACACCCAGATAAAACCGGGTACAAACGGGATATTCAGTTCAGCCGGAAACCACAGGGCATACAGGCTGCCGCGCCCGGCCGTATACGCATTCATCAGCGGGTAAACTGTGAAAAACACCACACTGACCGGGATACACCACAACAGATAACTGATGACACGGCGGGAAAAAGGATCCGGATCGGTATTCATTCATCCCCCTTATTTTAAACCAAAACGCATACGGTGTTTTTTATGCACCTCTTTGCGGAATAACAGGGTATAACGCCAGAAAGTGGCCATACGCGATAAGGATTGCAGGGTCAGGCGCAAATCAGAAAACCGGCGGATAATCGACGGCACACTGTTAAAACGGCTGCGCGCAGCATGGCACAGTTCTGTCAGCGTTTCGGGGCTCATATTTGCAGGCTGAAAGGCGGCCTGATTAAAACGGTATTCCGGATGCAGCCACCATTTCCCGTCAAACAGCAGGCGGTTTTCCTGCGCCAGCTGCTGATACAGCGGCGTGTTCGGGTACGGCATCAGAATGTTATAGGCGGCAAAAGCAAAGCGGTTTTTCAGGGCGAATGCCACGGTATCTTCCACGGTTTCTGCCGTATCGTGGTCATACCCCAGGGTAAACGCCGCCCAGGTCTGCAATCCGAAGTCCCGTAATACCGAAATTTCCTCACGATACTGTGAAAATATCCGCATATTCGGCGATTTTCGCGCATCACGCAGACTGTCCGGGTTGATGGATTCAAATCCCATCACATTACCCCAGCAGCCGCTCTGCTGTAACAGCGACATCAGGCGGCGGTTACGGGTCATATCCAGGCTTGCCTGGCTTATCCAGTGCACATTCAGCGGGATCAGCGCACTGCACAGCTCACTCAGCCCGCGATGATCAGACGCGATATTGTCATCAACAAAAAAGATAAATTTCGGTTTCTGTGTTTCTATCTCCCGCACCACTTCATCGATCCGGCGGATATAGTGCTGCCGCCCGAAATAACGGCTGACCGCACAGAAACGACAGGCAAAACGACAGCCGCGGGTAAACTGCATCAGGCTGATCGGCAGATAGCCTTTTCCCCGGAAGATATCCCGGCGCGGCAGGCAGCCGCACAGATTATGATCGACCTGGCCGACTCCGGCAGGAGCATCATAGCGCGGCTTCAGGCGGCCTTTCTCCGCATCACGGATCATCTCTGTCCAGCGGGTTTCCGCGTCACCGGTAAAAATACTGTCACAATGCTGCGCCACTTCCTCCGGCAGCAGTGTGGCGTGGATCCCGCCCATCACCACCCGCACATCACGAGCCCTGTATTCTGCGGCAATCTCATAAGCGCGGCGGGCGGTAAACGTTTCGACCGTAATAGCGACCAGATCCGCCTGTTCATCATAAGGAATGGCTTCCATCCGGTCGTCATACAGCACCACTTCCACATCCGGCGGGGTCAGACCGGCGAGAACACCGAGCATCAGCGGTTCCATCCGCCCCTCATCCACATACAGGCTGTGCTCCTGACGGCCGATATTCGGTTTAATCAGTATCAGTTTCACCCTTTTTCTCCAAGGCGTTTTCCCTGCTTGCGGGCGATGTCCCGGTGCGAGGCAATATTGTAAAGCCAAGCGACCAGCAACGTGCGCCAGCGGCTCCGGCTGCCGGAACGACACAGACGCCGGATAACAGATGCATAACGGTAAAAGCGGGTGCGGGCATAAAAACATCCGGCAGCCAGTTCTGAGGTGCTCATTCCGCCCGGCCGGAAAGCCGGTTCGCCGTAGCGGAAATCCGGGTCAAGCCACCAGGCCGGATAAATCAGCCGTCCTTCAGCCTCCAGCCGGGCATACAACGCCGTGCCGGGGGTCGGGATCAGCAGGTTAAAATTGGCAATCGCCAGTTTGTTACTCTCCGCAAACGCCAGTGTGCTGCGGATGGTCTCCGGCGTGTCTTCGTCATAGCCGAAAATAAAGGTGCCGTAGACACAGATACCACGCCGGTACAGCGCCGCCAGCACAGCGGCATAATCCTCCGCCGTATGGCTGCGGGATTTTCCCATCCGCCTCAGGGTGGTTTCATTCAGGCTTTCAAAGCCTATCAGCACGAAGCAGCAGCCGGCGGCGGCCAGTTTATCCAGCATCTCCTCATTACGGGCGATATCGATACTGATCTGGCATCCCCAGCGGCGTTTCAGCGGTGTGAGCATCGCCAGCAACTCATTCAGCGCCCGCTTACCGGCAAAGAGATTGTCATCCACAAAAATCAGAAAACGCTTTGCAGGCAGAGATAAAATTTCATCCCGCATCTCATCAACCGGCCGGGTGCGCACACCTTCCGGATAAAATGCGTGGATAGAGCAAAAATCACAGGCAAACCGGCAACCGCGTGAGAACTGCACCAGCGATACCGGTGCATAGCGTTTACCCTCAAAAATGGTGCGATCAAGACGGTAACCGGCAAGCGGGCGGTCATGCGCGCCCCGGTAACAGGGTTTCAGTGCATTCTGTTCACAATCCGCCAGCATCTGTTCCCACGCCCCTTCCGCATCACCGAGCAGCACGCTGTCCGCATGCTGCAATGCTTCATCCGGCATAAAGGTGACGTGGCAGCCGCCCATCACCACGGTTTTTCCCTGACGGCGGAACCGGTCAGCCAGCTGATAACTGCGCTGTGCTGTGAAGGTTTCCACCGAAATGGCGATCAGATCCGCATCAGGCAGTGATTCCGGGATGTTATCCAGCCGGTCGTCATAAAATGTGACCCGGTGCCCCGGCGACAGAGCAGCCAGGATGCCGATCGCCAATGGCGTCATAACATCTTTCGTGCGGTAATCCCCCATGTTCGGGTAGATCAGCACGATATTCACAGCAGCGCTATCTCCGGCCAGACAATGCGGCCGTCCCACTGTGGTGCGGCGGTCAGATCAACGCCGTAAATCCGGGTGCGGTAAACGGATGCCCCGGTGCGTTTAATCACATCATTAGTGCAGATATGCCCCGACGGCAGCCCGACGGTCATAACCGGGGTGGTGCAGTGCAACAGAGCTTCCTCAATCAGATCAGGCAGTTTGGTATCATCGGTACAGGCCAGGAATGACAGGAAACTCTGCGGAACCACCTCACCCGCCGCCGGCATCTGCGGCCGCCGGGTCATTCCGGCAAAAGCGTTGTAAAGCGGGCGCAGCATCTTCATTCTGCCGGAGTAACCGGCCACAATAACCTGCTTGAAAGCACGCTGATCCCAGAGCATACCGCAGGCCACCAGTTGCCCGTTCTGATAACTGCCGAGCACCGTGATGCCGGTCTGCTGCATCGCTTTCAGGTTCAGTGCCGGTGCCAGCTGACGGGAAGCGGATTCCTGTGCAAAGAAACGGATGACATCTGTGTAATCCTCCGGCGGCACCACTTTCCACAGTCCCCGGTTTTTGCTTCTGCTTTTGCTGATAGCCAGCGTGCTCATGCTGCTCAGAAAACGGTAGAGCGGCAGACCTTCCACGCCGCGCTCCAGCAGGCGCCGGGCCAGTAAATTATTCTCCGCAATACTGGTATAACAGTGATCCGGTGTCGGCAGCTGGCGCAGATAAGAAAATCCGGCCTGTAACACTTTCAGGTGATTACGGTATTTCGGCACAATACGCAGACTGCCGAGATAACCCATCCGCGCTTCTTCGCCGTTAACCCAGCCGCTCTGTATGCTCAGCTGGCACATGCCGACCAGGGTATCACCGTCTCTTGCCAGTGCCGGATAGACTTCACCGAAATCATCCCGCGGGGAAAAATAACCGGGCCGCCGGGTCATCACCAGCTCCCAGTCCCCCTGCATGGCATTCTCTTCAAGGAGCCTGAGTAAATCCGCGATATGCTCCGTTGTCGCGTCAATAACCTCTATCATTTAACCTCTGCTAATTTACCCTGCCAATTCTCATCACCGAGCGGATAGCCGTTGCGGCAGCTGATTTCACGGTGATGCAGCCAGTTAATCGGGAAATAGTTGCGAAACATAAAGAAATCGCCCCGGTTACGCCAGCTGCGCTGAAGAATCGAGCGTGAACTGTAAAATGCCTTCCTTGCTGAGAGGCACCCCTGCGTTACTGCCTCCGGAGACAGCTGTGCCGGACTGAACGGCAGTTCGTTGTAACGGTAATGATCATCGAGCCACCAGTGCTCAAAGCGCAGACGGTTTTCCTGCGCCAGCCGCGCATAAAGCGGCGTTCCCGGAAACGGCGTCATATGATTGAATGCCGCGATATACATACTCTGTTCGCGGGCGTAAGCCACCGCCTCGCCGAATGAGTCCGGGGTATCATGGTCATAGCCGAACACAAATGTGCCGTAAACGGCAATATGATGGCGGCGAAGGTTATCCAGCGCCTGACTGTAGCCGCCTTTCATGGTGTTAAAGCCTTTTTTCATCTGCCGCAGATTGGCTTCATTCAGGGATTCAAAGCCAATCAGCACACCCCGGCAACCAGCCTGTGACAATGCGCGGACAAATTCCTCATCATGCGCGGCATCAATACTCATCTGGGTCACCCAGCGGATCCCGGCTTTCGCCAGTGCCGGCAGAAACTCGCGGCTTTCCCGCAGGCTGCCCGCAAAATTATCATCCACAAAGAAAAACAGATTTTTTGTGCCTTTGAGACCCGCCAGTTCCCTCAGCACATGATCCGGATCGCGCCGCCGGTAACGCTGCTGATAGAACGACTGAACCGCACAGAATTCACAGTGGAAACGGCAGCCGCGCCCGGTTTCCACCAGCCCTATCGGCAGATAACGTTTTCCCGCGAACAGGCTGCGATCAACACGGATACTGCGCAGATCGGTCTGTATTCCGTGATATTCCCGCTGCAGTGTGCCGTGGCGTAAATCATCAATCATGGTTTCCCAGACTGACTCCGCCTCTCCGGTGATAATGACATCCGCGAAGCGTTTCACTTCCTCCGGCATCAGCGTGGCGTGAAACCCGCCCATCAGCACCGGCACACCGCGCTTCCGGTACTCACTGGCTATCTGATAGGCCCGCTTTGCGGTGTAGGTTTCGACTGAAATTGAGATCAGATCAGCCGGTTCATCAAACGGGATCAGCTCCAGGCGATCGTCGTAAAACCGTGTTTCAATATCCGCCGGTGTCAGCCCTTTCAGTGCCGCAACCGGCAGAGGCTCCATCTGCCAGGATCGCAGATAGGTTTCACCGCGCCGGTGGCCGATCGCCGGGTGAATAAATGTCAGCCGCATCAGTGGCTGCCCGACTTCGCCGGACGGTGTTCAACCGGCCAGTCACAGGTGTAATACTGATGCAGGTGATGCGCATAGAAGCGGTAACCCAGGTTTGCCGTCAGCGCCAGCGGTTTAAAGTTACGCGCCTGCCACAGCCGCTTCGCGATGCTGCGGTAACGGTACACTTTTTTCCAGGCGCGTTCGTGCCCCAGTTCCAGCTCACGCGCACTCATCAGCGCCGGGCGGAATACCACATGCTGCGCGTCATACAGCGACCAGTCCGTGGTTAAAATCCGTTGTTCCTCCTCAAGGCGCTTAAACAGCGGCGTGCCCGGGAACGGTGTCAGCACTGAGAAACGCGGTAAATCAATCCCGGCATCGATAGCCAGATCCACCGTGCGGTCAAACACATCAGTGGTGTCGTGATCCAGACCGAATACAAAACATCCCTGAATCGCAATTCCCAGCCGGTGCAGGTCACCAATCAATTCTTTATAATCCACCGAGCCGTTAAATTTCTTCCCGGCATCTTTCAGGCTGCCGTCACTGACCGTTTCCAGCCCCAGCAGCAGCCCTTTGCAGCCGCTGCGGGCCATCAGCTCCATCAGTTCGTGGTTATGAGCTATCAGCACGGTGGATAAACCGAACCACTGAATATTCAGCGGGATCAGTGCGGTAAACAGCCGTTTGGCATAACCGATATCCGACACCAGGTTCAGATCAACAAATATTACTTTCCGTTTACCGGTACGCGCCACATAACGGCGGATATCTTCAACCACCCACACCACCGGATGCTGAAACTGCTTACGCCCCCAGGCACTCGGTGCAACACAGAACTCACAGTTGTGAGCACAGGAGCGTGTCGCTTCAAAAACCCCCTGAGTGAGAAAATGCTTTGCATCAAACCGCTCGCGTTCCGGAAACGGCAAATCCGGGATATCAAGCGTGAAATCCGCGCCCTGACGGTATTCACGCTGCATATTACCCGCCATAAAATCACGGATAAGCTGCGGCCAGCTCTGCTCGGAATAGCCGGTGCAGACTGTATCAGCGTGCTGCAACGCCTCCTGCGGCAGCAATGTGACATGCGGCCCGCCGAGCACGACGGGGATATTTTTCGCCCGCATCTGTGCCGCCAGTTCATAGGCGCGCGGCGCATTCCCCGTGATCACCGTCATCGCCACCAGATCTGCCGTGAAATTCTCCGGCAGTTCCTCAATACTTTCATCAATCAGGCGGATATTAACCGGCAGGGATTTCGGCACCAATGCAGAAAGGGTGGTCAGCGTCAGCGGCTGATAACGCAGCGAGCGTTTGAAAATTCCGCCCCGTTTGCGGTACAGCGGCCCTTTCGGTGAAAGCAGCACCAGATCCAGCGGCCGCTGCGGCGTATAAACAGTCTGTGTCATCACAGAAACTCCCTGATCTCAAACATGGCACGCCAGTCAGACGAGGTCAGCAATGCCGGGATTTTAATCTCCCCCAGCCGCTTTCCCCGTTGAAGCTGCCGGTGAAAATAGTGCTCCGCCGGCTGATGCAGGCGGAGGAATGTCAGCGGTTTAAGCTGTCCGATACGGCGGGCGTAGTGATACTGCGGATTGGTGCACAGATACTGCTCAGTTTCCTCACAATATGCCTGTGCCTGTGTTTCAGTGCAGGTATCGCTGAGCAGCAGAACATAGCCCTGCTCATCCGCTGCCAGTACAGCAAAATCCTGCGATGGCGGTAAACCGGTACAAACGAACGGCTCGGTCAGTTTTTCCCCGACCAAATCACTGCATATACCCTCACGTCCGCAAAAACGCAGCTGCGGCAGCCCTTCCGGCGTGTGGCCGGTACACAGAACCAGATCATCGGTCTGATAGCGGTACAGCCCGCTGTTGGTGGTGACAATTACACTGTATGTTTCACCGGGCAGCAATTCATCCGCTAAATATATCTGCCCGTTATCCCGGCGGAATTCATAGAAATTACTGTCTGCACTCAGTTGCGGGTCACCGCAGTCAGACGGAACGGTGATCACCGCTTCGGTGGAGAGCAGCCCTTTGCCCTGAAGTGTCACGCCGGGAAAGCGCGTCATCAGCGCCTGTGCCGGTGAGGCGGACGCAGCCTGATCCCAGCAGCTGATCAGCGCCAGCTGCGGCCACAGCAGTGCGGTATTCTGCTCCTGCAGATACTGCCGGTAACGCACCAACGCCGCCGGGTCAGCACTCAGAGAATGCCCGGTAATTTCTCCGCCATCGCGCAGCAGGGCTGTGATCTCAGCCTGCCGGGTATCAAGAGCCGTGAGCAGCGGAAATAAAAACACCGGGCTCCAGACGGAGATCAGACGTAAATCCGGGCACTGCAGCAGATAAATCAGGGTCAGTAACTGCCAGTCTGCCGCATCCTCAACCTGCGCCAGTGTCAGCGGCACAGCCGATAATTCACTGAATGCCGCCAGGTAATCCGCGCCCAGATAAAGCGCATCACCACCGCCGACCGGAATACCACAGGGCGTTTTTGTCATCCGTGTCACTGCCGGGCTGAGTGCCCAGTAAACATGGCCGGAGGTCAGATTAAAACGGCGGGTCACATCCCGCAGCCAGCCGGTGACAGCAAGACGGAAATCGGTTAACCCGGCAGAAGTATAAGGCAGCAGTTTGCCGCCGCTGTGACTGCCGCCGGTCAGCTCAAATGCCGTGACCGGCGCACTGCACAACAGGTTTTCTTCCCCGGCCGTCATGCGGGTGATAAAGGAGCTGAGCTCAGAATAGGTTGTCAGAGGGACGTTCTGCTGATAGTCCGCCACAGATGTTACAGCGGAAAAATGATACCGCTGCCCGTATTCACACGCCGCATTTGCGGCCAGACAGGCGGATAACCAGCGGAACTGTCTTTCGCGCAGAGAGCCTTGCGGCGGAACAGACGGCATTCCGGCACGGAAATACTGCCAGACATTACCCATAGCAGAACTCAACATCGGGTTCTTCAAACAGTGACTGATAACGTTTAGCCACATTATCAGGGGAGACTTCACACAGGCAGACCAGTTCATGGCCGCAGACATAGTGCGGGTTTTTGTGCAGAAAAAACGCAACATCCGGTTTGCTGCGCTGCGCGTCAGTGACTGTTGCCATTGTGCGGTTCAGATAGCCAAACGCCGACGGGCATTCCACCACACCGCGGGCCGGGTTATAGAGTGAGCCGAATTTATCTTTTGCCAGTTCCGCCGCCAGCCGTGCCAGTTCCGGTTCTTTGACATTACCGTTCCAGTGCGGATAAAAGGTCTGCGCCAGCGTGCTCATATACCGGTAAGTGCGCACGCCCTTCACCAGCAGGAACCAGAACACCCGTTCGCCGGGATATTCACTGCGCAAAAGCGCAATACGCCGCAGCCAGGCACCGTGCAGCGTCTGCTGCTTCCAGTGGGCGGGATGCACAATTGTGTCGCCGGAATAGACAATCCGGTGTCCGCGGAACGGATAAAACTGCAGGGTACTGAACCCGGCCATTTCATCCCCTGACATCAGAAACAGAACTTCCTGTTTATGATCGAGATCTGATAAAAACTGTGTGCCGTCACTGCCGGTGTAATACATAAAATAGAGTGAGGCCATTTCCTGACGCTGCGCCTGTGTCAGAGTTTTTACAGGCTGAAAAAATGCGCGATACGACATTCCGCCGTCTCCTCCGGTAGATTTACCCGCACTGCCGCTTCTCCTTAAGTGGAATGCCTATCTTAGCGACCTTCATTTCAGAAACAATCAGCGATGCCTGAATCTTTGTTTAATATCATGAAAAAACATTGCATAAGCCGTTTCAGCGCCGGTGAAGAGCCCGGAGTCCGCCGGAAAAACAGCGGTTACACCGGAGCTCTCACCTGACAGTAAGGCTCAGGCAACAATGACTCAGCCTTCCGGACAACCGGCAATCCGTGTCAAAGTCGGCCGCGCCAGGTTATCCGAATCGTTCAGTTCTCCGGTAACCGTAACGCTGGACGATGGCCGGGCGGTAACCATTCCCGGTATTTATTTCCAGCGCAATATCGGCCTGAGTTTTAACGACAGAACCGGTATTCTGCACGGCATACCGACAGAATACGGTGAGTTTCCGGTGCGGGTGGTATGGGAGCTGGCACCGAAAAAACGGTTTTCCTCCGCAACAGTAAGCTGCCCGCCCCTGCCTGTTTGAGTGCGGGGGCATTTCCGGCAGTGCATTATTTTTTTATCATAATTATTTCTGAGCTGCCGTTATGGCAGTAAATCACCTCAAAAGTGAGGTACTGTCGCCACCCTCCCGTTTTCAGCCCTCTTTTGACTCAGTCCGTAACAGGTAAACCGTCCTTCTGCGGCAGATTTTGCATCCAGTTTCCGGATAAAAAAAGGAAATGACCGGTGATGTCTGCCTCCTGACAGCGATTTCGTCCAGATAAACGGCAGCGTTTCCGGAATAAATAACCGCCCGGTACCCGCAGCCTGAGAACGGCGCAACCCTTTTACATGTTCACGGATATAACTGACCGGTAACGTTTTTTCCGGCACAGGTAAAATCCTGCTTAACCGGATATACGGATAAAAAGCAGATAACCGCACAGAGAGCCCCAATTCCGCCAGAGAAGGATAATCCCCTGCCAGCAACCGCAGGCGGTTCCCCGGTGTCTGTGGCTTGCGGCAGTAATCCGGAAATGCGACAGCAACAGCACTGCTGTTTTCACCGGTTTTATTCTCTGCCAGTGTCAGGTGAAGCTGCCGCCAGATTTGCTGCCGGAGAAATACAGCCGATATCAATACATCCGGTAAAATAGTGATTGTCTGATAAAATCGCATCCGTTTACCCTCCGCCACCGAAAACACCGCCGCGAATTAACACTGTCACGACATAATTTTCTTCATGTTCAGCGAGTTTTTTTCCGCTGACCCATTTTCCAAAGAGTGTATAAAAATCCTGCCCTGACCCCGGCGGACGGAATACTGCCCCCAGATGCGTGACCGCGCCATAGGGATCGGCCGCGATAACACCCGCTCCTGCAGTTAAATCAGAAAAGGCCGGATACCAGGTATCCACTGAACGCAAAGCATTGCCGATTTTTTGTGAATGCATTCCCGCAGTACCGTCAATATGGCAGAGTATCCGGCTGTTCCCGCCCTTTCTTTTATTCATCACAAATTCACAACTGGGATAAATTTCCTGCCCTTTTCCGGTTATCACTCTGGCTGAAACAGCCAGTAATAATGCACCATCATCACAACTCAGTGCCGCGGCAATATGTTTTCCCAGGTCACTGACTGTATTATCCGTCTGCTCAAAATGACGAAGGCTGTATTTTCGTGCATCAAATACCCACTGCTGTTTCTTCTCCGCACTGAGATTATCCACAACCACCTCAATATGCTCTGCGCCAACCAGGTTCCGCCACAAAAAGCGTCCGCAGGCAATATTATGTGCATACCGTCGTGCAGGCTCCCTGCAATGTTCTCTTTCCAGATAGTCCGTTATTACCGCCTGATAGCGCTGACGGAATATTTCATTATTACAGGCAGCCGGATATTTCAGCCCGCCGGTAATTTTCAGTGAGAACCGGAATATAATCACATCCTGTTCAGCTCCCAGCATGCAGTAATCCATAGACTGAATATTAGGATCATGAATTCTTTGTCCGGATATTTTTTCCTCTTTCCCCCCGTTTTTCCGGCGGAAAGCAAATGTCCCCCGGACAGCTCTCGTCTGTATTGTCAGCGGAGTAACCGGTGAATCCGGATCCTGTGATGTTCCGGAAAAAACACCGTCAGAGGGGCTCAGTTTTTTTGAAAATGATAAAACAGACGGTATATTCCTGAGTCCGGTCATTTTCTCTTTTCCGTTAATCGTGTTTTCCCTGCTGACACAGATAAAGATTCTCGTCAGGTAAATAGTGATAACCCCACAACATATCCGAAGGATGCCGCAGTTTATCTACCGGCCGGAATTCCCCTAATGTAATAACACTTTCCGCAAAGCGGTGCGGTATACCTTCTGCTCTCGCATTTTTCGCTATTTCCGGCGGGGAAAGCCCCTGATATCCGGTGACGACCGGGATCAGCACCGAACCGGGAGCAGTGGTATATTTCAGTAATGCTGCCATCGCATCCATTCCGCTGTTCATTGCATTGACCATGACATCCCGCCGCTCCAGTAATGCATATCCCGGAGCAATACATTGCCGTAATTCACACCATCGCGGTTTACTGTCAGGAAAAGGGCCGGTCTCCTGTTTACCTGAATCTGTAATATCGCCACCGGCAATTTTCAGCATGTTTATTGCTTCAGATACCACAGTGATGAATTTCTTATTTTTATCCTGTATATTCCCGCCGCAAATAAACAATGAAACATTGAGATGACAATACACTTCCTCAATCAGCGATGGGTTTCTGCCTTTTTTATCCGGCGGTTTACGCCTGTTTAATGCGGAATATATTACTCCGCCGGGTTCAGCATACAGTTGTAAATGGCAGTGGTGACAGATAATACCGGTATAATTAAACCTGACTGACGGAAACCCTTGTTTTCTCACTTTTCGCTCAAGTGCATGAATAAATCCCAGCCAGGCAGTAACTGCCGGAAAACCGGCTATCAGTGCACCGGATAACGCATTGGCATTCCGGATGAGAATATTTTTTAGCAACAGATAATTAATGGACACAGTAATGACCTCCGGCAGTGACGGCTCCCGGCGGGGCAGATAATAATAAACAGGCCTTTCCTTTATTCTGTGGTTTAGACCCGCCAATATGAATCACAACAAGATGACCCGGGAATATACCGGATTTACCAAGCCGGCGGTATAACTCAAATAATAACCCCGATGGTGTCATAACTGACAGTAAATGATAACCCGCATTACATTCTTTACCCGGCACGGGGAAAAAAACCTGTTTTATCTTTGAATTTGTTGCCGATACGCCCTCTCCGGAGAATATCTGTAAGAAACCGGCCCGCAACTTCCGGTAATTTTCACTGCCCATAATTTTCTTTGCCGTTTCACTTTCCTCACACAAATGTGTCAGTAATGTTTTTCCATCCTGCATTTTCAGCATCAAAAACGTATATATTTCCAGTGCAGCGGCATTACCCTCAGCATCCGGCGGAACAACCACATTACCGGACCGCAGAAAGCCATCATTTTTCTTTTTAACCTCCGCCAGTACCGCACCCGCTTTGCCATAGCGATTCCTGCGGGCACAGGGATGTGTAAAAGCAAACGGATGTGTCGTCAGTGACAGTTGTTTCGCGCGTCCTGCCGCATCGGACAACCATTGCAGACACGAAAACTCAGGAATTTTTTTTGACACCTGATATTTTGTAAAAAATGCAGTAATCTCCGGATCTGGCATAGAATATCCTTTTCTTAAAATAATTTAACTTGATAATAATATTGAAAATTCAATCCGGTATTGAGTGAATCTTCATCAACTGACGGAATATTTAATATGTCTTTGAAAGGGGATTGTCTACCAGCATTGTGATTTTTACGTACCGGTGTGTTTTTTTTGCGATCTGAATGGAATTTAATAAATAAAATTAACAGAAATAATACAAAAACGGCATATCCGAAAAGATATGCCGTAATTATTAAATATTTATTTCTTTGCTGGCTTATTGTTTTTAAGCCAATCCTGCATCTGTTTTATTTCTGGTCCCTGAGCGTCAATAATGTCCTGAGCTAACTTACGCATTTCCGGATCTGAGCCATATTTCAGTTCAATCTGCGCCATTTCAACAGCTCCTTTATGATGTGCAATCATACCTTCAGCAAATGCAATATCCGCATTTTGCTCAGATAATGTTTTTGCCATATCATCATGCATACGCATCATAGAATCACCCAGCTCTTTCTGCACCGGAGTGGTAACAGCATGCATATCACCACTTAATAATACCGGATTTGCCACGGCCCCGAATGTCATAACGCCGGATAACAGAGCAGTGAGAATAAGTGTTTTTTTCATGATTAATTCCTTTTTCGTATTTGGTTGATGGAATTAATCATAAAGGTTGCCCTAAGGGAAAGGTCAATGTGATAAGAAATAACTTTACCATATTTACATTTAATAAAGCTCTCTCCACAATGTCTGAACAATTCAGATATTATTCTGTCAGTCCGGCATCAGTATTAATGCGGGTACTAAAAAAATAATGAAAATAATAAGATAACCCAATACCGCGCCAACACGGCTCTTCATCCCCACAAGAGAAGGCTTTACCAGACCTGCAACTGCGGCAACAAGCGCCAGTCCCGCAATAACCATTAAACCATCTTCCATATATCCTCCGTTTGCCTTTTCCTGCAGGTAATTCTGCGTATGACATTGAACCTTGCCGTTAAGGCAAAGTAAAGTTCTTAAAAATCACAATATTTTGATGACAAAGCAAGAAGATGGTGATTAAAAACACAGTCCGGGGAATACAGAAAAGAAAAAACCGGGCGTTATCACCCGGTATTATATGTGCAGTTATTTTCCGTCCGGTTCTGCAGTAACCGGTTCCGGCATATTTACCCATTCAGCATCTGTCATATGCTGTTCCCGGAGTGCTTCTTCATCCAGCCAGTTTATGACATATCGGGCGCTGTGCTGAGTCACAAAGCCACAGTTATCACAGATAAGACGATAATAATAATGGTTTATGCTGTCTGCCGGAATCCCCGGAGTGTGGTAATAAAATGTGACGAACGTATGCGGAGGTTTGTTATCCAGCCTGTCCTGCGCTGTTGTATAATTTGTTTCATCTATAACCTGCCTGCCATTATGTCCGCACATCAGACACGTGGTTTTAACTTGCTTATCATTCAGATAATGAAAAAAACGCGATCCTGTCACCGTTTTTAAGCGTTCCACAAACTCCCGGATCTGAACATTATCCGGTGATGAGTTATCCATCATACACCTCTGGCTTTGTATTGTTATTCCGTTTTTCAATATAAACACCATCGAATATTATATATTATTTATGCACTCATAACTGACCAAAGTCAGACACATGATATTTTCATTTTCACCGGTTTATTTTGCAGTTTCTTTTTTTCCGGTATATCCCGCATAAAAATAATAAAATCACCTCACTCGCGGACCAGATATTTACATAAGATCACTAATTGATTAATCTTAAGAAAAGATAATCAATAAAAGGCTATTTTTGAGTAATGAAACAGTTATTTTCGGTGTTATTTCTGTGGTGCACATCCCTTTCTGCTTCAGCTGATATCGGTCCGGCTGTACTGCGCTCTCCACAGGACGCGGCAAATGCAAAATTGGTGATATCCAGTCTCAGACAGGCAAAGATCACGCCGGATAATCCCTTGTTTTCAGAGTTTAACGATCTGGCATTTGATGCCATGCATAATAAAAATTACACATCCGCAATCAAATTTTTTTCTGAGAATATGCTTCGTTATCCGTCACCTCAGATGATTATAAATTATACTGATGCAAATCTTATGATGCTGACGGATAATAAAAATACCCCGGGCAGTTGTACACCTTCCGGTGAGGATTTACAGACAGCGCTGCGTTATTATCACTCCGCGCTGCTCACAGATAATACTGTTAATTTATTATCCTGCGATGAACGGAAAAATCTGACTACAAAAATTACCTGCCTTGAAGCATTTCAGAAAACACCGGCACCTGCAGAATTCAGGTGCCGGATATTACACCCGGGGTCATAACAGCACGGTAATTTTTGTGCCTGTTATAATTTCCTGACTTCATCGATAGCATTATAGAGCTCAGGAACAATTTCTTGTCTGTACCCTTCTTCTATCATCTCAAACGCTTTTTTTCTCGCGTCTGCTTTGGTTGCGCTATCCTCTGAGATATCCTCAACCAGCATATCCACCGCTTCATTCATTTCATTCTTACAATTCTTATATGCGTTATCGGTAATTGTTTTTTTGCTGTCAGTGGTTGTCAGTGCCTGCCCGGCAGAATAACGGATAAGGCAGTTTCCCCATTTTTCAGACATCCCGTCTGTTGCACTGTTTTTTGCCGGTGCCTGACAGCCACCAATCAGCATAACTCCCAAAATTAAAAATAAACTTTTTTTCATGTTCATCCCTTAACGGTGCTTTCCGTGTCTGTCCCCGGTCATCAGTGGTTTTAGTATTACAGTGATATTAGCAAAGAGAATTGGCGATATGGAATAGGATTTGACCTGATGAGAGGACTGATACCTCTGTATTTTCTGTGCTTCATTCCGGTTCAATTCTGCAGCGACTTATGTCCTTTGAGCACTCCGTTGTCATCAAAGATAAATAACATTCCCTTTCCTGATGCGTCCTGACAAACCATGCCGTCTGCGTTCGTGCTGTCCGTAATGCCCCGACAGGCCATGTTACTGACATAAGGGCGCAACTGACATTTCAGTGTCCTGTCATCCATGATCTTAAGATGCCCTGACGCTGCAATTTCATCAGTGGATGGCTCAGGGCAAGTACTACTTCCCCAATTAATCCCGTGATTATTATCAAACGCAGAGCAGCCTGACAGTAAGGTACTAATCAAAATCGTCATAATGTATTTATTTTGCATGATTTATCTCTTGATTACTGGCCTGAAATTTCCGGGTTATCATTTAATCATCAAACTATCGCCGTGGGTAGGGGGTTGTGTTTAAGCAAAACGCCGATGACAAAATTTACGTTTCATTTTTCCTCATGACAAAAAATATTTTTGGTAAAACTAACAATAAAAAATGATAATTATACACATTAAAATAAATGAAAATTAAAAATTTGTTCACTTGATTATCCATTAACTTCCACAGAACAAATTAAATATATAATCTATTTTAAGATTTTATTTTATATGTCTATCGCATGCATGAATTGAACCGGGATTCCCTGCACCACAAAACCATCCTTCTCTGCATAAATCACAGCCCTTTCCTCATCCGTAGCAGAACAAGACAAACGCAAAATTCATTTAATAAATTAAATGTTTCGTCCCGGGATTTGTTATCAAGAGTAAATGTAAATCAAGCCCCATATCACTAAAATCATTGCAAAAATTAAACAACCAATTGATTTAAAAATAATTATAATATAAACCAGTAACTAAGGTAGATATTCCATCTCCATAAAAATCATTTTTTAACAAAAAAATACATCCCGGGGTGACGATTACATAAATATTAATGTATTATTTCCGGCATAACACAGACAACACGAGTTTAAGATGCCGCGTCACTCGCATTACATTTTACATGATGAACTACAGGGATTTGATGTATTCAGATACACAGATATTAGTTACGTTTTCTCTGGTGATGAAACCCGCCTGATAACCTTCCGGTTAGTTTTTTGCAAAAATGAGTCTGACAATAATATTCTTTATAAATTATTTGGTGATGAACTAATTACCCTTACCATCAGCGTTATCAGTTTTTATAATATTGATGCTGAAAATAATAAAGAATGTGACACCATGTTTGAAAAGCCGCTCGGCGCACCGGATCTTACCGCGTCAGAGGCACTTTACCTTTATAGTACATTAGTTGACATCATTCTCCGGATAGCTGAAACTGAAGATATCCGGATATTAACTTTCCAGGCATACAGCGAAGAGTTACGTCGTGTATACGATAAACTTGTAAGACGCTATGCCGCCGCCAGAAATCTGGACGCACATATAGAAGGGGCTTGTTATGTTATACGAACAGACAACGAAGAAAAACACTGATATTGACTATGCCGCTATCAAAGCAGAGAAGAATGCAATGCTTCAGCGTTTCCTGCTGGCGAAGAAAAAAGCCGAACAGTCCGGCCAGATTGTCACTAAGCCTATCTGATTCATTTATTGAAAACAGGCTCCTTCCGGAGCTTTTTTTATGCCCGCAATGTCAGGACTGATTGTTGTATTCCTGCCTTCTGCAACACCGGCAACACCGGCAACACGACACAAAACCACATCAATAACACCATAGAAAATCTCACTAAAGGGAATTTCTATGTCACAAAAATATCACCACGGTGTACGTGTTATTGAGCACAATAACGGTCCCCGGCCAATCCGCACCGTCAGCACGGCCGTTATCGGCATGGTCTGTACAGCAAATGATGCCGGTCTGCTGAATGCAAACGACATCCCCTCCTTATCCGCGAAGATGGTTTCCGTTTCCGGGGTTCCCGCAAGAAACAAATTAAAGGCTGGACTGACAGATTGCATAAAGTCATAGAAATAGCTGAAACCTTGCCAAACAAACCTGGAATACCTTGCCTTTATATTGTCCATCAACAGAATGGAGGGAAATATACCAGGGATGGATTTAACAGCCGCTGGCAGGCGGCCAGAGAGATAGCTATTCAGAATCACCCTGACATTTCATTTGATTTTACTTTTCATGATTTGAAAGCTAAGGGGATATCAGATCTGGATGGAACGCTGCAGGAAAAGAAATATCGGGTCACAAAACCATCACTCAGACGGCCAGATATGACAGAAAAATTCAGGTTGTTCCGGTGGTGGGTAATCAGAAATGATGAATATTCATTCAATATATGAAATTTATATTCTGAACGGATATTCTGAAAGTATTCTGAACTGTGAATTTAATCACAAAAAAAAGCGACCGTAAAGGTCGCTCTCTTTTAACTCTGACTCACTGATAAATCAATGAATTCTTATATGGTGCCAGAGCGGGACTAGCAAGCACACTTAACTTACTGTTATAAAACTAATTATATAGAAACACATCAAAATATGCCCCTTTATATGCCCCCAAGGATTTACCCTGCGTGAACAACAATTAATTCTTTATTTTTTATATGGTTACCAAACAGTATATACTGAAGAAAGCTGGAGTTTTCAGAACTAAATAAATACGGACCAGCAGTCCGTTAGATCAACGCAAAACGCCTTATAGCATTGACGTTTCGTTGACGTGTGGATATCAGGGTAATCAGGCTGCACGTCTTGCTATCTCTGGCTTAGAGACACACTCGGCTATGATCAACTCGCACTTATAGATATTATTTTCTATAAGGCTGATTTTCGGTAGCGTCAAATGGTCAGGCTGCCCCATCCGGATAACGTCAGCGGTTTCTAGGGCTTTGGGTCAGCGGAACGATGCGGCTAATGTCAAAAAATAGCTAGGTGTTATATGTAAACATCTTTTATTGGTAAGGAATATCCAATTGAAATATAAGGCCCCATTATCAGGGCCCTATACTATGATTTGCTATTTATTTTTTCCTCAAACAGTTGTTTGATTTTGAGAGGAATAAAAAATGAACAAAGAAAAGCAACGATACTAAAAAAGCAAATCAATATCTCAAGTAATGTAAATACCCATCCGCCATCAGCGCCGCCACTGGAACCTAAATTACTCTGTTGAGGAACGAGTAGATAATAAATAAAAATTAGACACAATACCACTAAGTATATGAAAAATAAAAAAAGATACCGCTGAAATCGAATATTAAACTTTCTTTTACCTCTATAAACATCTTCTTCATTGGCACCATTAGCATTAGCTGCAGCAACTTCACCAGAAGTAGATATAACCAGTAACAAAAAACCCGTTAATATTGAAAATATATTAGCTATAAAATTAAGTAAGTCTTTGTTATATCTTATTTTTTCATAAAAAATGAATGTAAATAATGCAGCAACTATCGGGATAGCCACAAATGCCGCTATGTATTTGATATCTTTATCTTTAAAGACCATACATGCCCCCAAGATAGTTTAACGTTGATCCATCATTGTACTACATATTTAATAAAATCTTCTAAGATTTCCTTTGCATTTATGTCTTTTATTGTTTTTGTCCCGTACGGTGTTGTGTAGTAATCTTTCTTTGTTTTAATCTCTGAACTTTTTATTATACTTCCTTTTCGTGTTTCAATAAAAAAATCATTAGATAATTCATCTATATACATTTCTATATTATCAGTGGCCTCGTTAACCAAACTAATGTTATCTTTATAATTCAAAGTTAATGTTCCATAGAATGGAGCATCATCTTTTTCTTTTTTAAATAGACTCATTTTCGATGGGACTTTAATTTCATCAATATCCTTTGCTGTAGTTTGAACAGATACTCCTATATTTTTAATTTTTTCACTTCTTATTTTTTGAATTGTACTTTTATCTATTTTATCTCTTACGTTTATCTCAAGAGATAGTGCTTTAAAAATTGAATTTAAACTTGCTGAATGGTGCGTTGCTACTATTTGACTTATAGCATATATATTCTTTGAATCAATAATTATAAAAATATGCCTTTTGTCATAGTTTTCAATATGTCTGAGGTCTACTATTTCTGTGTTATTTTCTTTATCAAGAGTAGGCGTTACAGGGATGGAGGCGTCTGGGTCATAAAAAGTGAATAATGCAAAAAAAGAATTATTCTCATCCTGATACTCAAGCCTTCTTATTCTAATTCTGGTGTTTTTGTTTATTTCAAAATCTTTACCTTCTTTAAAGTTATCATTATTTTTCAACGCATCAATTAAATCACCATTGTATGAAAACCCGAGTAAATATGCAGTAGCTTTCTTTGTTAAATTTTCTCTGGAATTTTTAGTTTCAGCAAAAGACATATGTCATCCCTATATAAAAATAATTCTAAAAATTAAGTAGTTATGTAAGGTTATGAACAAACCCTCATAACATTCATAAGGCTTATGAATATAATAACAACTTGAACCCAACTTAGTTATCTGTTGATTTAACCAGCACAATCATGGATGGGTCGTATTACACAAGAGCACTTGTATACATTTACAGGAAAATGAGCTTTGGTTATCTACCTGTCTACCTAATTGCTCTCAGCCCTTGCGCTGCAAGGCTTTCAGTGGGTAGATAGTGTCATTTTTGCTGTCTACCCATTGTCTACCCGTTCGGGGTCGTCTACCTACCTGAGTAAATCGCGGGTTGAAGCATCTGGGGAACAGATATCAGGCTAAACCGTTGATATTTTCGGGGAACGCCAGCGGCGGCCTCCGGTGTGCAAGGCAACTGATTGATTTTTATCATGACCCATCTTTGGATCATCCCTTTTACCCCAATGGGGAGAAAGGGTTATCTGTGTAAAAGAACATAACGCAGATTTGCGTCATGCAGAATATCAATGAGTTATAGTTACCCCAGAAAGCTGATAACCGTTATACCAGCGTGCCCAGCCAGTAGCGGTAATCCTGTTTCCTTTCTGGCAGGTCATCAGCGTCAACGCGTCGTCATCATAGGCAACCAGTGTTAACGGATAGGGGCTACGACGTTCGCTCTCTGCCTGAATGGTCATTGTTGCCATTACCTTCCCGGTCGCCGTCCTGACCCGCTGAGGGGCTTTTGTAATAGCTCCTGATACGGTTATTTTAGCTGTCTGCTGTCTTTTCTGTTTCATCACATTTATCCCGGTCATTACCATAAAAAAATCCTGCCGGTTGGCAGGATCTGAGCGCGTCTTCTGTAATTACTGATAATTCATTGCCGTAGTTACCCGTCCTTTCGGTTTCGTGTTCACCGTCTGACGGGTTCCGGTTTCCTGGTTGATAAAGGTAATTTCAATCGGGATACTCTCCTGTCCGGCGGCCAGCGATTCCCGGATGGCTTTGGACAAGGCATCCACAATCTGCTGGGTATCCTGCTGTGCGGGATGATTTATTGACGGAATGTCAGGGACTGCATCATTCTGCGACCATCGCATACGCTGTGCGGAAAGCTTATCCGGATGACGTTTACTCGCCCACCTCGGGCTGTTCACCGCATCATCAATAGAAGCCATCATTTCCTGATAACTGTACGGCTGCGCTTCTGATTCCTGAAAGATAATACCGCCCATCATCCGGGCCAGTACATCCGGGTCATACAGATCAAGCGGTGTCCCCGGACTTACGTTCATGTGCTTAGACAATCGCCGGATGTATTCTTCAGTATTGTTTCTGTCTTTCTTCGGCGCAAAGAGTTCCAGAATGCCGCCCACTGTATTATTGCCGCGATCCATATATAACAGTAGCTGACGGGCCAGTGCCGCTCTGCCGTCTGCCTCATCCCTGAACTGGGCAAACCCTTTTTTGTTACCGTTGGCATCCACCCCGGGCCGGTCACGCCCGACTTCATTACTGGCCCATCGGACATTACCCGGGTTATTGTTGCGGTAAGCGCGGACATTCGGATCTTTACCGGCTGTCATTGACCAGTTATCAGGTACTTTTGCACCAATACCCTCAATTTTCTGATTCAGTCCGTACTGCCCCAGCGCTTTATCCCTCTCTGCTTCCCATTTTTTCTCAAACTGTTCGTTGAGCTTTTTCTCCAGATCCTCATCCGGGAAACCGAACTGCATATCCCACAGTTCTCCGGTACTCAGGGTGCTCATGAATTTTTTATCACGCAGCGCCATGCCCCGGATATCTTCTTTTTTATTACCGTGATACAGGGCTTTCTGGTTGGCTTCGCCTTTCTTGTGCTGCTCCACCATCATGTCATACGGATCACCGACAAAATACGCCGCAAACATATTTCCTAACTGAGTATTCAGTCCGTCGATAATCGCTCCGGCTTCTATCCGTTTGTCATCAAAGTTACTCAGGTTGTCGATATCTTTTGATGAGCGCCCGTAAAGTTTATCGGATTTGAACATGTACTCCCGCAGTTCACCGTTACGCATGATCCGCAGTAAATCCTCATCCAGACCCAGTTTTGCCAGAACCGCATGGTTACGGGATTCATCAATCCGGGGCAGTTGCTTTTCCAGCCCCAGCAGGGTGGCCTCAACATCCACTGCCCCGTTTTTCTTCCGGACAATCGGTGCCCCCAGACTGGCAAAGGCAGCGTTAAGCTCGTTGTCTTGCCCTTCAACGGCCGCATTGGACAGTCTGACATACAGGTCTTTAATGATGCGGTTCGAATCACCTTCCGATTTGCCCCGCTGTTGCAATACACCTGACAGCCGGGTCACCTCCTCCGGCGTTGATCCCATATCCCTGGCCTGATTCTTTATCTCCGTTGCACGCTTGCCTTCTTCGGTGATTTTCTCATATCCGGCATACACCATACCGCCGAGAGAAGCCGGTAATGCTATTTTCTTTGCCAGCTCACCGACCATTTTCAGCGGCGGTACCATATCCCCGATATGTTGCGTACCGTTTTTCGCAAAGTCAGACATATCGCGGATCTGGTCACCGATAGAACGCAGTCCGGTCAGAGTTTCGTCCCCGCCCAGTTTCAGGGTATTCCCCATTTCCCGGGCTTTCGGACGCAGCCGGTTCAGATCATCCTCGATATTTGCCAGTGCAGCAGTGACGTTCTCACTGGCGTTTAATTCAAAGTCAAATACATTCCCGGCCATGATAATTACTCCTTACTGTTAATCCGGTTCGCCTGCTCCGCCCACCACAATAATTCACGCATCGTCAGGTACCGCGCATCCTGCGGCCCCCCAATGATAGAAATAGGTGACATCCGCGCTCAGTTGCCGCCATTTGTGCCAGGCACTGACTCCAAAAAACCGGTCAGATAATCCCGGCACTGGTTAAAGTCAGAAATTGCCATCTTTTTGATAATCTGATCCGGAATGCCGCTGACCAGTACAGTCAGTAAACGCAGCGCCGGTAATGAACTGCTGTGCTTCGACTGTTCCGTGTAAAACTGCTCCACTTCAATCAGGCAAGGCTCACGCAGGTTAATTTCGTCATACCGGGTGTTGCCGTCATTGGATTCCAGCGGTTTACTCAGGGTGATAGTTTTTGTTGTTTCCATAATTAATACTCCGTTGATATCAGGGTAATTGTCTTATTTCTCGGTATCGTCTGCCAGCACATACAGCAGTGAGGGCACCACGTCACGCAGAGCGGTATCCTCAGTTTCATCGTCCATCAGGGTCAGGGTGTAATCCCTGCATTCAAAGATCACATCGTCCGCAGACAGCCCGAACGCGCCACCGGCAACTATCTGTCCGGTTTCCCACTCAGGCGTTTTCACAATAGCCAGGCGGTAACCGCCAAACGTGACAGGGGGATTATCCGGTCCCTCACTCAGATACAGCCCGACAGCCTTTGCTGCGAGTGTTGCCCGTTCATGGCCATCCATTCCGGCTATCCGGTCCGCACCGGCCGCAATGTGCTGCTTAATCTCCGCCACACTCAGCGGGACCAATACGCCGTCAGCAGGTGCTGCTGCTTTAGTCACAGGGGTGTTATTTTTTATCCGGGGATCACGGCTGTCACGGTAACGGGCCAGATACTGATCACACGCCGCCTGGTCAATCTTCCCGTTCACTCTGGCCGGAAATCCCTGTTTGGCTTCCCAGTTGTACAGAGCCTGACGGCTCATCCCGGCATGTCTGGCGTACTGACTGATACTCATCAAATTCATTCTGAACGCTCCCGTTTCTGTCCGGTATCTGTGCCGGAGTGTCAATCAAACCGCAGAGTGTCAACCACCTGACACTTTTTCTGTCAACCTGACACGTTTCCGGCTGAATGTGTCAATCAAACTGTCAATCAAATTTTTCAGTAAAAATCCGCTAACAATTTGTATTCAAATAATTTTCACCTGTCCGCTGACAAAAAGTGTCAAGTGTAAAGTGTCAATCAAATTCAAAATTTCACAGCTGGCCGCAGAACGCGGCGCGCAATGACCCGTGTTGTAATTATCGCTGGTAAGGACCCAAAAAATTTTCAGGCCCCGTACCGCCGCCGGTATACCTTTCTCTGCCGTTCGCCTTCCTTATCTGCCCTGCGCTTCTCCTGCTCCGCCTCATACATGCGCTGCGTAACACTCTCCGGTGTCTGTAGTTCATTGTGCCGCTGTGTGGTGCGCCGGATTAAGGCCTGCACCTCTGCTTCTGTCATCGGTTCAAGGTACTGTGCCAGCTTTTCACCGGCTGCCCGCAGTGATGCCGTATAGCCGTTACTGTCACTGTTCTGTGTGCTGTGACGAAATGCGACCATGTTCTTATCCTCATCGTCCAGCAGCTCCCATCCGGGGTACAGGGCCTCCATCTTCCGTGTGGTGTATCTGCTGAGGTGACGGGGACTGCCGGCGAGTTGTTCAATAGCGGACTGGTGCGGGACATTGCGTTTAATGAGCGCCAGAGCGTACACAGGGTTGTTTTTGGCTTCCTGGCTCTCAGCGATACAGTGAGCGTCTGAATGCGTTATGTTGTGTTCTGTGGCGGATTCATCACTGACTGAGGTGGCAGCGGCACGGTACATCAGACTGCGCCCGGTATAACCCTGAGCGCGTGGTGTGTCCGGTGACAGGTGAGCAAATGAATAAGTATCAGGTTTCATCGTCTCCCCCTGCGGTTACGGCAGAGTAACGCCGGTTTCTTTGTAGGTGGCTCTCAGCTTCTCTGCTGCTTTCGCCATATCGCGCTGGTATTCCTCATCGGCTTTCTGCCGGGCTTCGGTATTGTCAGGTGTATCCGGATTGGATGCGTTCATTGCCTGACGGGTGCGCTCAATCATTTTCTGCACTTCATCTTCGGTCATCGGCTCTTCCATCTTTTTCAGTGCCTGTACTGCCTGATGCCGGGCGGTCATATAACCGTTGATATCACCGTGTTGTGACGATACCTGTAATGCCTTTATGACGCGTTCCTCATCGTCGAGAAATTCCCAGGTCGGATCATTCTCTTCCATGTACTTCACGGTGAACTTTGACAGGTATTCCGGTTCATCCCGCAGACGGGCACGGATTTTCTTTGAGGACAAGTCTGTCTCACGCAGCAGATGTACCGCCAGTGCCGGACTCGCTGCCGCTTCTTCCGATACCGCCACATTGTGAGCGCGGCTGTGTTTCTTCGGGGCTTCCGGCTGGTCATCTGAAACAATCCGGACCGCAGCGTTTTGCTCCTGCTGATTGTCTGTAGTGTCGCTTTCAGCTCCGGCGGTCAGATGCCCGAAACTCTGCGCGGCTGCGTTCTTCTGTTTTTTCATTTTCTTCCGGCTCCCCACCAAATGCGATAACGTGAATATTCCCATGATTACCCCTCCACCTGCTTCAGTGCTTTATCCACCAGTTTCCGGGCGACTTCATGCAGAGTCGGCTTAATCCCGAGCCCTGACCGGTTGTGTTCTTCCTGCTGGATCTTCCGTAATGCGTCCATCTGCGTCTGTGTCAGCAGAATGGCTTTGCTGTCTATCTTCATACTCACCTCACTGTACTGATTTTATTTCCACTGGTGATTTATACAGCCAAGTATATTGCAGTTATTGCAACAATACAAATTAGTGATGCGTTTTATGCAATATTGGTTTTTCATGCAGACAAAGAAAACGGCAGAGCCGTTAAGCGCCGCCGTTTGAGAGAGGAAATTATGAAGGGTTCCGGAATGGAAAGCCTACTATGCTATGCCCCGGGAAAGAATAAAAGGGGCTGACCTGCCAGTGAAAACATGAGAACCGGTTATTTACATTACCGGGCAATTTTGTACCAAAGTTGCAGTTATTTTGAAGTTTCCTTACTTCTGATAAATGAACTTAATGATGGTATCTGCGCCTTAATGCCTTTCCGGCAATTTTGATTTGTTCCGGTGTACCTTTAATCCTCATTCGCTTGAGAAAAAAACCGGTTGTTTCGATTTTGACGTCTGCTATTCGTCTGATTGATTCTACTGCATATTTAATTTTATCAAGTTCAAATATTGAATATTCCAGATCAATGACATCCATTTCTCCTTCTGTTCTGTAGGTCATTTTCATGATTCATTCTACTTATTAATACGTTGCCATCCCTGCAACTTTTGTTTAGTGGCATCTGCCGCTCTGGTGTGATTCACCATCAGGTTATCTGTCATGTCCCGGCAATTACCGCCCTGATAAGAACTCCAAAATACACCTTTCTGATGGTGTCCGTATTTTATTTATCCGATGGTAGATAGGGTAGATAACAGGTAGATAACTCAATAAAGGTTATCTACCCAAATATATCTATGATTAATAACGGAAAACATCATTCAGGTAGACAAGGTAGATAACCCCTGATGATTTTTACAGAAACTCCTCGTCTTTCCTGGGTAACCGTCCAATCACCGCGACCTGAAAATTCTTATATAGATATGCAAACAGTGGTTGTCTCGGTTGTCTCAGTTGTCTCAGTCCGCTTAACGCATTGTTATATAACGATTTGATTATTTTTTCTGAGACAACTTGGTGATTTTTGGTTGTCTCAGTTTGCTGCCATTTGTCCCGAAAAATTCATATTCCACTGATTTTACTGATTTAATTTACTGCTTTCAGGTTGTCTCAGTCACAATTTACCGGCCATGACGAAATATCCGGTTATTTTCCGGTTGTCTCAAAATGCCCTCTGGTTGTCTCAAAACATGCTTGTGTTGTCTCAGGGTTGTCTCAGTAATCAGTACCTGTTTATATAAATATCATACAGATAGATATCTTAGCTACCTACTGAGACAACTGAGACAACCTGTAATTACGCTTTTTCCTTATGTGGGTTATTCTTCCTCATCCGGTATCAGCATCATCACGTATGCCCGCTGCTGAGTATTCCCCAGGTGTTTCAGGCGGGGAGTCCGTCCCTGATAGCCCTTCCCTTTGGCTGGTTTCTTTAACATCCCTATCGTTGTCAGTGCTGCCGCAAATGACTCCGCATTAAAACCTTTTGCCATTTCCTGTTTAAATGCGGACGGCAGGGTGTAAAAAATAACAGGCGCATCATCATGACCGCCTTTCCGTTCCCGGTAACCAGCAAGATCACGGACCGGCATATCCCGTTCATCATAGGGTAACGGTGCATATCGGCTCATGCCGTAGGTATTCAGAAAAGCGGTTGCCTGTTCGACTATCTGCTCAATTTCTTTGTTACCGGTGCCGAACTCTGCCAGCCAGACATTAAACACAGCCTGAACCGCATCACGGCAATCCTGCTCACTCCAGCCAGTGATTATCCGTCCTGTCAGTAATGCCGCCTCAACCATTGCGAAACGGTCACTGGCGCGGTGAACCTGTTCCCCGTAATTCGCCGGGATCAGCTTGTTCCACCGTTTCTGTGTCGCGTGGTATGCCTCCCGCGCTTCATCCTTATGTGCTGACAGGTATTCAATCCAGTAACGACCGGCAGAGCCGTAATGAGCACGACAATTTACCTTAATGGTATCAGCATGGTGCTTGCCGGATTCGCACTCATGCAGCTCAACAGCGCGTTCTATCGGGATATTCAGTAACCGGACCAACTGACCCGCATTGACTTTCACACCGGCATTCAGCAGGTATGTTTCGATATCCTTTTCACCGGTACTTATCGCCACGGTGCGCCAGTTTTCCATAGGGCGATTTCCGCCGTCTTTCGCCCCCTGAATCTTACCTTTGCCGTTAAACAGCGTGTACGCCGATTTGTAGACGTGTTTCGGATCTGCCCCCTGTCCGACTTCATCCAGATACAGCAGCCCGTCATTGTGCGCTACCGCCTCGTTAGCGATGCCGTAGGCGGTGCCGTACCACGTCAGACGCTGCAAATCCGGATGCCCGTACAGACTCACCGCCATATCTGCCGTGGTGCTTTTACCGGCAGTGGACTGCGCGTAAATATGAATACCAAAGCTATCTGCCATAGTGATCCCGGTCATGGGTGCCGCCAGAGCAGCACCGATAGCAAACATCATGAAGATATTGCCATCCGCCAGCCGTGCCACATCATCCCGCCAGCTCTCCGGCGTTCCGCTGACCTGATACGCAGTGGCGGCCGCACTTTGTCCGTTAAACAGTACCGGCTGATCCGGAGTACCGATAACAGAGCCGTCCGGCATGATGTACGCGCCTTGGTGCCAGCCGGATTTATGGGTGATACTCCACGTTTCCAGATGCCGGTGACTGTCCAGCCAGTCGGATAATATGTTTCTCATGGCGGGCTTTGCCGTCACATTAACCCCGGTACGGCGGAGAGACTTCCATCCCTCACGATCCCCCAGCCCCTCATTCGGCAGCGCCTTTGTTTTTCCGCGCCCGTATTCAACAATCAGGTAGTGTTCCTCATATTCATTCATGCCCCGCGCTACCGGTTTCATCGGATCAGACAGCCACTGTTCGGGGCGGATAATTTCACCGGTTTCTTTATCCAGTTTCGGTGTGACGTAATACAGCCCTTCTTTCCGGGTATCCACAAACGGGATCAGCGGGTCCCGTTCTTTCTCCCGGTGATCATCCAGTTTAATCACGACTGATGATGTCATTTCCGCCTCTCCTGCGTTCACCTGATACAACCCCTTACTGAATGCCTGTTTTGCCGCTTCCGTTCCGTGCTGCTGCCGGTAATCGTCCCAGTCTGCCTTATCCTTAGTCGGCGGCAGTGTTACCCAGCCGCGGTGAAAATTTTTTACCGCTTTCTCTGCGGAGATTTTCCCCACATTCGGCTGACCGGGCTTAATATCGTTATCCGCCGCAATGATGATTTTCGCCCCCGGGTAACGTCCGGCAGCCCACTCTGTCACCGGCAGTAAATTACCCTCATCAATGGCCGCCAGCACAAGCCCGTCATGCAGTTGTGCCACGGTAAGCGCGGTTGCATAGCCCTCCGCTATCAGTACCGTATCCGCCGTTTCAGGCAGTTCTGACACAGGGATAAAGCTGCCTTTTTTCCGTGTGCCGGCAATCAGCCGTTTCTCTCCGTCCGGGCGGATAATCTGCGCGCCGGTCACTTCATCACCGCACCGGATAACCAGCAGCAGGGAACCGTCTTCCAGCAGCCTGACGGGGCTCGCATGCCCCTTTGCAGTCAGATAGGAGGATTGTCCGATAGTCGTCTGTGCCACCAGCTTACTGACCTTTTCTGCTATCGGCGGTGCCGCTGATTTCGGAGCCTCCTGTCTGACCGGTTCCGGTAACGGCAGTGATAACGCCTGTGATACCTCTTTGGCCGCATCGAGAACGGATATCCCTTTCACCTTTGCGATTAAATCCAGCCCGTCCCCGTGGTTCGGCGCATCACACTGACGGCAGAACCAGTTACCGTTATGGTGATCGTCAATAAAGTGAAAGCGGTCAGTCCCGCCGCAAACCGGGCATGCACCATGCTTTCCCCGTTCCGGCACATCAACACCACAGGCGGACAGGACACTGCTCCAGTGATTTACGGCGCTCCGCTTCACCTCACGGATTAAATCAATGTTTGCCATTGTCTACCTCCGTGTACGGAAAGCCTTCACGCTGGTAAATTTTGAACTGCGCCTCGTCAGCATTGAAAGCCAAAGCCTCTGCGATCCGTGGTAAATACATCAGGGATTCACTGATACGGTGCAAATCTTCTTTTGCCTGGCTATCACTGTAATTTTCACTGTCACATGCCCAAAATGCACATTCCCCCATGACTTTTAAGGTAGCCATCAGACCATCAAGCGTGTCCGATGAGGCATTACGTAAATCCCGTAACTCGTCCGTGCTCATTGAATCCATATCACGGCGGATTAAATGGTTATAGATATCAGCCATGATTATTTCTCCCCGCTCAGAACGTCAGCCAACTGAATCTGAACCCGGTCCGCGTAGTCCAGTGCGATACTGATCATATTGGCTGTTTCGGTATCTTCTTCCGCGTCCAGCCAGGTGGTTAGCAAGGTTTCCAGTTTCCGGATATCCATCATCGGATTTTCCAGTAATACCGCTAATTCATTGTTTTTCATGCTGACACCTCATCTTCATCACGTAAGGACTGGCTGATCTGCTGGTTTAAGTCACAGGCTATTGAAATCAGGTTGAGTAAATCCGGTGAACACTCATTCGCTGCCTGTTCCAGAATGACGCAGTAAAGCGAACTCACTAAACTTGCTTTGTGTTTCGCGGTATCAATACAGATAGCATCAGACATGGTTCACCCCCTGACGGATACGGGCAGTGAAGACCAGCAGCAGACCGGGAAGCAGCGAACGGGCTTCATCCTCTGTCTGTGCGGTGACGTGGTGATAGGTGGCTTTGTTTTCCTGACATTCAGCGAAACGCCAGGTGAAAACGATATTCGGAGTGAGACTGTTCCGCCCGGTTACGGGTGTGATATGATCTTTCATAGCTACCTCGATAATTTGCGTATCGTTGGTGGTTAGAAGCCCCGTTAGTGTTGGTAGCACTGCGGGGTTTTGCTTTTTCAGTTGCAATATAAATGCAATTACGTTGTAATTACATAATTCAGATAATACGAGGATTGTAATTACAATGTCAAGAGATAAAACTAAAACCGACCAATACCAAATGCGGCTGCCGCATGAATTCAGAGAACAACTTGAGTCTGAAATGAAAAAAGATGGCGATACATCGCTGGCTACATGGATTAAACGCGTTCTCCGCAAAGAACTACAATCTCGCGGTATCGAACCCAAAGGCTGAACCGAGTGAATATCATTCACATGGTTACTATACTGAACCAATCGGATATCATCGGGAAGCCTCTGAACTGACCCAATAGTATTGGGGTAGTTAGTAACTGAACCTCTTAAAGAGGTGTAGTCCGCATGACGTTGAATGAAGGCAGCCGCCACGCTGTCTTTTTTCTTTTGCGAGTAACCGGCTGTTACGCTCAATATTTGCGCAACTCTTAATGAGTTATGCAAACTGGACAGATTTGTCCTGATTACATTTTGAGCAGCCCCCGAATTCGGGGTTTGGGTGGCCATCATTGTTTCGCCTCCATGCGCTGAACCAGCCAGCGTTGAGCCAGTTCAGTAAGTTTTGTCTTGCGGGTCGCTGTCAGAGTATCCAGATCCAACAATGCACAATTACGGCTTTCCAGATAGGCCAGCAGAGCCAGTTGGTCGATACTCATGTGGTCACGTACCTGTTTTACATGAATACCTTTCTGTTTTGCCCAAACTCGCGGGTGTATTCCCAACACAAGACTGTTGAGGTATGTGCATTCATTGCTGTAGGCGAAACCATGCTGATTGTCACCTGTACGCTCAATATAGCCTTTCATAGCATCGGCCATGTTCTTATGATCTTCGCAGGCAGCAACACGATTTTTACGCCAGTTCTGTATGGCCGCTTCATGCTCTTCCGGTGCAATCCTGCGTAATCGTTCCTCACACTCAATGAAATACTGACGGGCGAGCTTTCCCTGATCGTTACGCTCAACCATAGACAATTCTTTACCCATGTTGAGGCTGACAATGTAATCATGCTCAATCTGCTGCCTAAATTTTGCGCTCCCCCGTTTTGGGGTGCTCAAATTTTCTACAATGATATAATCGATATTCTCAACAAAACCATATTGTTTAATTCGTCCTTTAATCCAACTCGTATAATCACGCCCAACTTTCAGGAATGAGTGTAATTTACGGCTGCTTACCGTCTGAATTTCTTTCCCGTCAATATTGTTATTAACAACAGGAATTAAATTATCAAAGGTATTAGTCAGTCCGTTTTCAGGGTGAGTTTGGCCGCTGCCAGTTAAGGCATTTATTTTTTTCATTTTCGATTACCTGTGGTTAATTACGCAGTTTTACGGCTATGCGGATTATTGACGTTATCCACCACCGGCGGATTATGAATCCAAAAAAGCAAATCACTCAGCAGCCAGGCACAGGAATTACGACCCAACATTTTTCGGGCGGGGAAACGCTTACTTTTTTCGAGTGTATATGCTTTAGTTCGGGAGATTGATGTAATGCGATGCCGCTCCTTCTCACGGATGAGGCGATCATAAGGCTCACTATATTCATTTAATAACGCGAGGCGCTCACCCGCAGTCGGTGGAGTGAATTTATCCATTACACCACCTCCCCAGAGCGGGATTCAGCAATTTTATTGGCAATCCACGTATCAATCTCTGATTCGACAAAGGCGACAGAACGAGAGCCAATTTTTACCTGTTTTGGGAACTTATTCTCCTTAATTAATTTATAAATCCACTGTTTGCAGTAACCAGTACGATTAACCACCTCACTAAGTCGAATTAATGCTAATTTATTTTTCTGAACCATGATATTACCTCATTTAAATAGATCGTAATTAACTTGAGGTAACTATAAATTGCGTCAAACTACTCTGCTGTAATATTACAGATCAAACCGTAATATTACAGGTCAACATTTTTAAGCCAGCCAGATACGGTATTCCCGCTTGGTGGTTCAAAACCTTTATCTCTCAGGTCATTACCTATCACCCCGTCTTTTCCATCAAAATGTGACCTTGGGCTTCTGGCAACATCCAATCCGTATGTTGTCGCTATTAATGCAAAAATGAGTTCTGCCTGTAGATTTGCCGTCTTCGCAGATGGTTTTTTCCTAGCATTACCATTTACTTCAGAGATAAACTCATTAAGATGATCCATCTGAACAACTAAATAAGCCCCCTCCGGAAATGAGATGCAGGGAACTAAACAGCGTGAAAATTCACCATTTTTTGCATCAAGCTCTGCTTTCTGCAATTTATCTATGTGCCCTGTGATAAAGCCAGAATTATGAGCACCATTCACTTTGGCTACGTCAACTAATTCAGTCAACTCCTTCTGAGGATCAATCATGAACTGAACCTGATAGTCGTGCCCTTTATCTGAAATAATAACGCCCTTTGTGTCATAAATACTTCTTTCAGGAAAAGGCAACCCCTCACACTCACTGTATTTTATTTCGGCTTCACGCTTTACAGCACCTATAGGTTTCACTTCCCAAACTCCGAGAAAATTTATCACTTCATCATTAATAGGTTTCGCATATTGAATAATCGAATCACCAATTAGCGGCTCTTTTTTTAATAAACGCCTATTGTCAGATATTACAACATCAATATCTGATAATGTTTCCGACAGTTTGGTTGGTTGAATACTAACCTTCCTCGTGAACACTCGCGTCTGAATATTTATCGATGGTGTCAACTCACCATCCGCAATAAGGCGAGCAACATCTGATACGGAAACTGTTTCAGATAATTGTTTTGACAGATATCGTGAACATTCAGAAAGGTTCAGCCACTTTCTACGTACAGATAGACCCACTCGCTGCTCCATGCGTTACTATATAATGTGGTATTTACTGTACTTTACCACAGCGTGTTGATTTTTTTGAATCCGTTCTCTATTTTCCAGATTTTCTAATTTCCATATAAAAACACTGTAACCCAATGTTATATATTGGTTTTATAATTTAATTTTTTGTATTATAGAACTCACTGGAACATTAACTGTATATAATTTCAGTAAAAGTGAAATTAACTATCTTTCAAATATAAAAAAACCAGCCTTTACTCTGACTGGTTCGGTGTGCTGCAGATGGGTTATGCCCTAACTATTTTTTGTCTTTTGGCGTTTTCGTTTCGCAAAATCATAAGGTGAAACTAATTTTATTTTGTTGGCATCCAAGAAATCAGCCCACCATTGGACCATCAACCGGCGTTCTTCCAGGTGCTTAGATGTATGGATATACGCAGCTCTGACATTTTTGCGCTCGATATGGCTCAATTGACGTTCTATCGCATCATCATTCCATAAACCAGACTCCCCCAAAGCACCACGGGCCATTGTCCTGAATCCGTGGCCACACACCTCCGTTTTAGTGTTATATCCCATTACCCGTAAAGCATTATTCACCGTACTTTCACTCATTACTTTTTTGGGATCATGATCATTCGGGAATATTACTTCGCAAGAGCCACTTAATTCCTGTAATTTTTTAAACAGCGAAACAGCCTGATCACTCAACGGAACGATATGGTCTGTTTTCATTTTCATTCCGCGGCCAGAGAACTTTACTCCCTCTATCGGCTTTCTTTCTCCCGGAATTTTCCAGACCGCGTTGACCAGGTCAACTTCATCCCAACGCGCAAACCTCAGCTCACTGGAACGAACAAAAGTCAGCAGAGTTAACTCGAGAGCTATACGCGTGATCAGTCGGCCACGATAGCGGGAAATGCGGGTTAAAAATTCATTTAACCGCTCAGGAGGCAGTGCCGGATGGTGAGTAGATTTTACAGCAGTGAGTGCGCCAGCCATGTCATTAGCCGGACTAAATTCAATTATGTCATTTTGTACGGCATACCGCATGATGGCGGTGATCCGCTGTTGTAACCGGCGTGCTATGTCATGCTTTCCTTCTGCATCGACAGCTTTCACCGGAACCAGTAATTGGCTGGTCTTGAGCGAACTGATATCCGCATCGCCAATTTCAGGAAAAATATATTGCTCCAGACTCCGGATAACCCGTTCACTATGATCATCACTCCAACGCTTATTACTGGAATGCCAATTACGGGCCACCTGCTTAAACGAGAATACCTTCTTTGCCTGGTGGTCTTTTCGTTCGGCTTTAGGGTCTACTCCCTGCGCTATCAATTTCTTCGCATCATCACGCTTCACCCTAGCCTCAGCCAAAGATACCAGCGGATAGACACCAAAAGCCAACCGGTCCTCTTTTTTATCTGTTGGTCGCCGGTATTTCATCCGCCAGTATTTTGAGCCTTTGGCGGTAACCTCCAGATACAAGCCACCACCATCTGACAGTTTGTAGTTTTTTTCTTTGGGTTTAGCGGTATCGATCTGACGGACAGTGAGTTTCATATAAGGGGCACAATACTTGATAGAATCGGAGTGCCCCTGATTATGCCCCCTGATGGGAGTAGATTGCAATAGACTTCAGAAGACGTAAAAAGAAAAGACCCGATAAAAGCAGGAGGAGAAACTGAGGGTTAGTGTACCTGAGTAGACCTCAGGAAACTATAATATGGTGCCCAGAGCGGGACTTGAACCCGCACAGCCTTGCGGCCGAGGGATTTTAAATCCCTTGTGTCTACCGATTTCACCATCTGGGCTGAATATGGAGGCGCGTCCCGGAGTCGAACCGAGGTACACGGATTTGCAATCCGCTGCATGGCCACTCTGCCAACGCGCCCTGGAGCGGGAAACGAGACTCGAACTCGCGACCCC
>OGHR01000133.1_pt1 | contig 96962 bp, 87 predicted proteins | sample 1571621 | NCBI WGS metagenome assembly OGHR01 (sample SAMEA2582038, study PRJEB24529) | metagenome | biome: Human gut stool | place: China | collected 2011
TAGGTTGGATGTTTTTCTGCTCTTTACTTTTTAGAATATTATCTCGAACTCGCGTTATTAGGAAATCCGTCCAACTTTATGAACAATGATCCTAACAATCATCCGTTGCCTGGAAACTTCTTGGGTACTATTTACAAAGGTGGTATTATCGTGCCTGTTATTCAGACACTGTTGTTAACCGTGCTCGCTTTGAGTATCGAACGTTATTTTGCTCTTCGTTCCGCTTTCGGAAAAGGTTCCTTGGCTAAATTCGTTGCTAACATCAAAGCTGCCTTGGCTGCCGGTGATATCAAAAAAGCACAGGAAATTTGTGACAAACAACGTGGTTCTGTTGCCAATGTTGTAACTTCCACTCTACGCAAGTATGAGGAAATGGAAAAAAACACATCTTTGCCTAAGGAGCAAAAGCTGTTGGCTATTCAAAAAGAACTGGAAGAAGCTACCGCGCTGGAAATGCCGATGATGCAACAGAATCTTCCGATTATTGCTACTATCACTACTTTGGGAACATTGATGGGATTGCTCGGTACTGTAATCGGTATGATCCGTTCATTTGCCGCATTGTCTGCAGGTGGTGGTGCCGACTCTATGGCTTTGTCACAAGGTATTTCCGAAGCTTTGATTAACACGGCTTTCGGTATCTTGACTGGTGCGTTGGCTGTTATTTCTTACAACTACTTCACTAACAAAATTGACAAATTGACTTACGGGCTCGACGAAGTCGGATTCTCTATTGTGCAGACTTTTGCAGCTACTCATTAATTCTGCGGACCCTTTAAAATCTATTAATCATGGGTAGAGCGCAAATTAAAAAGAAAAGTACGTTCATAGATATGACTGCTATGAGTGACGTGACCGTATTGTTGCTGACTTTCTTTATGTTGACTTCAACATTTGTGAAGAAAGAACCGGTGCAGGTCAACACTCCGGCTTCCGTATCGGAAATTAAGATTCCGGAGACAAATGTGCTTCAGATTCTGGTAGATCCGGATGGGAAAATATTTATGAGCCTCGACAAACAGCAGGATATGCAGGCTGTTTTGGAGAGCATGGGTGATGAGTATGGTATTAAGTTTACTCCTGAGCAGGAGAAGCGGTTTGTTCTGTCTTCTACTTTCGGAGTACCTATTAGAAGTATGCAGAAATTCCTGGATCTTCCCGAAGAACAACGAGACAAGATTCTGAAGAATGAGGGAATTCCATGCGATAGCGTCGATAACCAGTTCAAGTCATGGGTACGTAACGCACGTGCTGCCAACGCTGACCTGCGAATTGCTATCAAAGCTGATGCTTCAACTCCATACTCGGTGATAAAGAACGTTATGAACTCACTTCAGGACTTGAGGGAGAATCGGTATAATCTGATTACTTCGCTCAAAGTGGAATCTGAAGATTAAAAAGGAGGAAAAACAATGAGTGCTGAAGTACAAGAGAGCGGCGGAAAAAATGGAAAGAGCAAGCAGAAGAAATTTGCTGTACGGGTAGACTTTACTCCGATGGTGGACATGAATATGTTGCTGATTACTTTCTTTATGCTTTGTACCACGTTGAGCAAACCTCAGACGATGGAGATAAGCATGCCGAGTAACGATAAGAATATAACTGAAGAACAGAAGAGTATGGTAAAGGCTTCGCAGGCAATCACATTGCTGCTGGGGCCGGACAATAAGCTCTATTATTATGAGGGAGAACCTAACTATAAGGATTATACCTCATTGAAGGAGACTACTTATGGCCCGGATGGGTTGCGTAGCATACTTCTTCAAAAGAATGCAACTGCTGTCAATAAAGTGAGAGCTTTGAAACAGCAGAAACTTGATCTTAAGATATCGGATGAAGAATATAAGAAACAGGTTTCCGAAATAAAGAGTGGAAAAGATACGCCGACTGTGATTATCAAGGCGACGGACGATGCTTCTTATATGAATCTGATTGATGCACTGGACGAAATGCAGATATGTAATATTGGTAAATATGTGATAACGGACATTGCCGAAGCGGATCGATTCTTGATTAAGAATTTTGATTCTAAGGGAGAGCTGTCACAGAATATAGCCGATAAATGATGTAACACCTAAAAAAGAAAAGTAAAATGGCAAAAATAGATTTAACTTCTCAGGAATGGTGTCAACTGATTTTTGAAGGCAAGAATCAAGCGTACGGTGCATACAAGATGCGTGCTAACTCGACTAAGCGCCATAATCTCGCGATGTTGGCAGTGCTGGTCATAGCATTAATCGGATTTACGATTCCTACGCTGGTGAAGTTGGCAACCCCGAAGCAGAAGGAAGTGATGACGGAGGTCACTACTCTGTCGAAATTGGCAGAACCGGAAATCAAACAGGAAGAGATGAAACGGGTGGAACCCGTTGCTCCTCCGCCTCCTGCATTGAAAAGCTCCATCAAGTTTACTGCTCCCGTCATCAAGAAAGATGAGGAAGTGCACGAGGATAATGAAATCAAGAGTCAGGAAGAGTTGACTTCTACCAAGGTGGCTATTTCCATTGCCGATGTAAAAGGTAATGACGAAGCCAACGGTAAGGATATCGCCGACTTGAAACAAGTGGTGACACAGGCTGAGCCGGAACCCGAAAAGGTGTTTGATATGGTAGAGCAAATGCCGACTTTCCCAGGTGGGCAACAGGAACTGATGTCTTATTTGGGCAAGAATATCAAGTATCCGACTATTGCACAGGAGAATGGAACACAGGGACGAGTGATTATACAGTTTGTAGTAGAACGCGACGGTTCGATCACGGATGTGCATGTGGCTCGTGGGGTAGACCCTTATCTGGATAAAGAAGCGGTACGTGTGGTAAAAAGTATGCCGAAGTGGATCCCGGGTAAGCAGAATGGAAAAGCGGTGCGCGTAAAATTTACTGTTCCGGTAATGTTCAGGTTACAATAATATGATGATGAAGAGACAATTTTGGCTGATAGGAATCGTTTTGTTGGCGGTATTAAGTGCTTGCCGCTCTAAATCGAAGGAGGGACCGACGGATACTTATTCGTCTGGAGTGATAGCTATTGCGGCGGATGAAAGTTTCGAACCCATAATACAGGAAGAGATTGATGTATTTGAAAGCCTGTATCCATTGGCCGGAATTGTCCCTCGTTACACGACTGAGGTCGAGGCGATTAATTTACTTCTGAAAGACAGTGTCCGGTTGGCTATTACAACCCGGACACTGACCGAGGAAGAAATGAATTCGTTTCACAGCCGGAAGTTCTATCCTCGGGAGATGAAGCTAGCTACGGACGGGCTGGCATTGATTGTGAACCGTGCGAATCCGGATTCTTTGATAAGTGTGCGTAATTTTCGCCGTATCCTGACAGGAGAAGTGAAAGAGTGGAAAGCGGTGAACCCTAATTCCCGTTTGAAGGATATTCAGGTGGTGTTTGATAATAAAAACTCTAGCACCGTGCGTTTTGCAATAGATTCTGTTTGTGGCGGGAAACCTTTGTCTACGGGCAATGTAAGTGCGTTGAAGACAAATCAACAGGTGATAAATTATGTGGCGGAAAATCCCGGAGCAATGGGAGTGATCGGAGTAAACTGGTTGGGGGACCGCAGTGATACGACTAATCTTTCTTTCCGGCAGGAGATCAGGGTTATGGCGGTGAGTGCCGAGGATGTGGCGACTCCTGTCAACAGCTACAAACCTTATCAGGCTTATCTGTATTATGGCAACTACCCGTTGGCAAGATCGATTTATGCATTACTGAATGATCCTCGTAGTGGGCTGCCTTGGGGATTCACTTCTTTTATGACATCCGATAAAGGGCAGCGGATTATATTAAAATCTGGACTTGTTCCGGCTACTCAGCCGGTGCGTATTGTCCATGTGAAAGACGAATAATAACTAAAATTAAGACTATTATGAAACGAGTACAAATGTTTTTAGCTGGAACGTTTATAGCAGTTGGGTCGCTCTACGCACAGTCGTCTGATGCCGAATGGCAGATGGAAGTTGCAAAGTTGAAAGAAACTATTCAGTCGGATCCGGCGCAAGCTGCCGAGCAAGTTGAACAACTGATAAAAGGAAAAAATAAAAAGAATGTGGAACTTTTGACAGCTATCGGCGAAGCTTATTTGCAGGCCGACAAGTTGTCCGAAGCACAAATGTACGCTGCTCTTGCTAAAAAAGCGAATGGCAAGTCTGCTTTGGCTTCCGTGCTGGAAGGGGATATTGCGGCCAAGCAGAAAAATGCAGGTCTTGCTTCACAGAAGTATGAGGAAGCTATTTATTTTGATTCGCGTTGCACGCCTGCGTATCTGAAATATGCTGATATTTATAAGTCAGCAAATGCCGGTCTGGCCATAGAAAAGCTGAATCAATTAAAGACCCTTGAACCGTCCAACACAGGCATAGACAAGAAATTAGCAGAGATTTATTATTTGAAGAATGATTTCAGTAAGGCGGCCGATGCCTATTCCCGTTTTGCAATGGGACCGACGGCTAACGAAGAGGATCTGGTGAAATATGCATTCGCCTTGTTCTTGAATCATGATTTTGCGAAGTCACTTGAAGTGGCTAATATGGGATTGAAAAAGAACCCGCGTCATGCGGCATTCAACCGTTTGGCAATGTATAATAATACGGACTTGAAACGCTTTGAAGAAGCATTGAAGGCGGCGGACGTTTTCTTTAATGAATGTGATAAGGCGGATTATTCTTATCTGGACTATATGTATTACGGACATTTGCTGGAAGAACTGAAGAAATATGATGAAGCTGTCGGCCAATATGAGAAGGCTGTGGAACTGGATCCGACAAAGACGGATTTGTATAAGAATATTTCCTCTGTTTACGAGCAGAAAAATGATTATAAAAAAGCGATCGGTGCATATCATAAATATTACTCGTCTCTCGAAAAGGAAAAGCAGACTCCTGATTTGCAGTTCCAGTTGGGCAGACTTTATTATGGTGCAGGTACACAACCCGATTCGTTGACTATCAATGTTGAAGAACGTAAGCAGGCACTGATGTCTGCCGATTCTGTTTTCCAAGTGATTTCAGAGGCCGCTCCGGATAGCTATTTAGGCAATTTTTGGAGAGCACGTGCAAATTCTGCACTCGACCCCGAAACAACGCAGGGATTGGCGAAACCTTTCTATGAAGAAGTAGCCGCATTGTTGGAAAGCAAGAACGACCCTCATTACAATTCGGCGTTGGTAGAGTGTTACAGTTATCTCGGATATTATTATTTGTTGGCTATTGAAAACCCCACATTGAAAGCGGAAGCAAAAGCCAATAAGGAGAAATCCAAGGAGTACTGGAGTAAAATTCTGGCTATAGACCCCGCTAATGCTACTGCTAAAAGGGCATTGGACGGCATCAAATAGTGAATAATTTTAGTTGTTTGTCGTGACAGGAGGAGTGGAGAGTGATCTTAGCTCCTCCTTTTTTTACACTTTTTTTTGCTTTTCTATTGGAATATTGAAAAGATTGTCTACATTTGCAGTGTACTATTATACTAATACACTAAAATGCAATTGATAATCAAAAGAAAATGCTATGATTACAGTAGAAAACCTCTCATTTACTTATCGTAAATCGAAGCGTGTTGTACTGCACGACTTCTCTCTCGCGTTCGAATCGGGCAGGGTATATGGATTGCTGGGGAAGAATGGTGCCGGAAAGTCCACTCTCCTTTATCTGATGTCCGGTCTGCTGACTCCTAAAGGTGGCAAGGTAATGTTTCACGATACGGATGTACGCCGCCGGTTGCCGGTAACTTTGCAGGATATGTTTCTAGTGCCTGAAGAATTTGAACTGCCTCCTGTATCTTTAGTCAGCTATATTGAGTTGAACAGTTCTTTTTATCCCCGTTTCAGCAAGGAGGATATGATTAAGTATCTTCATTACTTTGAAATGGATATGGATATCAACCTCGGTTCGCTTTCTATGGGCCAGAAGAAAAAAGTATTTATGAGCTTTGCACTGGCAACGAATACTTCGCTTTTGCTCATGGACGAACCGACGAACGGATTGGATATTCCCGGAAAAAGCCAGTTCCGTAAGTTTATCGCATCGGGGATGTCGGATGATAAGACGATTGTGATTTCCACACATCAGGTTCGTGATATTGACAAGGTGCTCGATCATGTACTGATTATGGATGAAAGCCGTGTATTGCTGGACGAATCGACAAGTAGTATCTGCGAAAAGCTTTTCTTTGTAGAGAGTGATGATCGCGAACTGGCGCAGACAGCTCTTTTTGCCATTCCTACTATTCAGGGTAATTACCTGATCCTTCCTAATAAAGAGAAGGAAGAATCGGACATAAATCTGGAACTTCTTTTTAATGCTACACTGGCTGCTCCCGAGGAGATGGCCCGATTGTTTCAAACTCAAAAATAAAAGACGATGATAAAAGATACTTTTTTTAGTTTGCCTCGTTTTATGAATCTTTGCCGCAAGGAAATGGTGGAGAGTTGGAAGTCGAATGTACTTCGTATTGTATTGCTTTATGGGGTGATGACTGTTGTGTTGGTCTGGAACGGATATTTTGCATATCGTACTCACGATTCGGTTCGTTTTCTCGAACGTCATATGGAGGCCGATCCTGCCTGGGGATTTATATTAATAGCTTTTCTTTGGTTTCTATTCGGATTTGGTTGTTTAAGCGGGTCGTTGACAATGGAGAAGATGAAAAGCAAGACAAACAGGCTGTCTGTATTAATGACACCGGCCACTCCTTTTGAGAAATTCTTTTCTCGTTGGTTGGTATCAACTGTTGTCTTGTTGGTTGTTTTTTTCATTACCTTTGAACTGGCTGATTATACACGGGTATTGGTTTATTCGCTTATCTATCCGGACGTAAAAGAAGTGATACTTCCTGTCAATCTGGGAGATTTGGTAGGTAGCGGGAAACGGTGGTACTTGTTCCACAAAACGTATGAGTTGACACTGGTGCTTTCTATCTATTGCTTTGTACAGTCATTGTTTGTATTGGGCAGTTCTGTATGGCCGAAAAATTCGTTTCTTAAAACATTTGTTTCTGTTACGATAATTGTTTTAATTTATGTACTGGTCGGAATGTTGGTGGGGGATATGTTATTTAGCGGAAGCAGTAAAGATTATGGTTATATTTTTTCTTCAATAACGAAGGAACAGGTTACTGTCATGGTAACTGTGGGCTTTATGCTTTTTGCATTCGTAAATTGGACGCTCGCTTATTTCCGTTTCAAGGAGTCTGAGATCATTCAACGTATGTAATACTTTAGACTATGAATTTTAAAGAAAGTAAAGCTATTTATTTACAGATTGCAGATAGAATCTGTGATGAGATACTTCTGGGACAGTTTGCTGAGGAGGAACGTATTCCCTCTGTCAGAGAATATGCTACTATTGTGGAAGTAAACGCCAATACGGTGATGCGCTCATTCGATTATCTCCAATCACAGAATATTATTTATAATAAACGCGGTATTGGTTATTTTGTCGCCACCGGTGCGAGAGAATTGATTCATTCACTGAGGAAGAATACTTTTTTGAAGGAAGAACTGGATTACTTCTTCCGCCAAATCAAGACACTGGATATTCCTATAAAGGAAATCACGGATATGTACCGGGAATTTTGTAAAAAAGAACAGTAAAATAAATATTATGAAACGTACAACTTATATATTAATAGGACTTTTTGTAGCCGGACTTTGTGTGCTGGTAGGCGGAATGTTTATGATTTTTTGTTTAGGAAGGCCATACATTTCCAATCAACTGAATTTGCAAGGAGAGCAGATAACCAAAGAAGTGCCGGCTTGCCGGGTGGTCTGGCTGACTCAAACAAGGCTGTATACGCCAGAACGTAACGTCTGGCTGGCGAATTCTCTTCTGGAAGTGCAGCCTTCAAAAGAAGGGAAGAATCTGTTTTCTTGCTCGAAGAAGGTAAATGACTATCTGAAAATGACCGTTATGGGGGACACGTTGAAAATCCTTTTGGACTATTCGCTGGATCAACTTCCGCAGGAGTTTAAGAAATCCAAATTTATGGGAATGAATATAGGAGACATGCGATTGGATATGACGCAAGATGTGGAGTGTATTATAAATGATATTAATTCGCAGAACATAGGATTCAAACATTTGGAAAAGGATTCTTTGTCCATTGATACGTCTAATTCTATTGTGGTCGATTCTTGTGATTTTGCAGCTTTGCAAGTCATCAGGAGTGGCGGGAATGTGGATTTTCAGAGTGGGACTATTAATAATCTGTATTTGAATCTGGGTATGATGGGTAATTGGTCTGTAAATGTTGAAAAATGCCATATCGGTACGGAATATTTAACCGCACATTATGCAAATGTACAACTTCAAAAAGGAGAGTGTGAGCGTATGATCTGGATTCCTGAGAAAAATGATTCCAAGTTAAATGTATTTTTAACCGGAAAAGCTTGTGTGACGGTAATGGAGTGATTATATGTCTGAAATAAAAAAGAGCAAAAGTGAACTTGTCTCATCTTTGCTCTTTTTTATATACTGTATTATAATACTTTGGTTAATGTGAAGCAGTCGATATCCGGTGCCCAGTTATAACTATTGCCCATTCGGATCGTATTGTAACCGGCCTTCAATTCAACGGGAATTGTGATTTGACTATGTTTCTCATCTTCCCCCAATGCGGCAATCTTAGTGATGACGCCATTGATATCAACTTCCAGCTGTCGTCCTTTGCCGTGTGAATATTGGATAGTCATCTGGTAGCGTCCGCCGTCTGTACTATATACTTCCCGCCATTCTGCATAGTTTTCCGGTTTTCCGCCGAGGAATCCAATTTTCATCTTACCGGAAGCATCCTTGTCATGAGCATAAATAATGCCTTTAGGATTTTTACCCAAATCATTGAATAGAGGTAAGTATGCCCATTCGGCTTCATATAATGTAGGCTCCAGACGCGTTTCTCCTTCCATGCGGAGGAACATAGCGCTGTGAGGAGGCAGTGTTCGTTCAAATACATCGGAGAAATTTCCCAAGTCATTTTGTCTTGCTAAATCGCGTACTTTCACGTTTCCACCAAATTCGAGTGAGGTAAACGGTACAGAGAAGCTGCATAACGTATCCGAAGGATTGTAAAGTGCAACGGCACGTACATTGCCGCGTTTTTGCTCAATATCTTTCACCAGTACATAACCTTCATTTTCATGCTGTGCCACATACGCCTGCAATCCTAACGGGTCTTGGTTGAGTGCGATCAATTCCTTGTTTGTAAGTAATTGGAGTGAAGAATCCGGCAGGTTTTCCAGATTGCAGCCGATTAGGAGAGGCGAACTCATGATACACCATAAACCGAAATGAGCTTCTTCTTCTGTCGGAGTAAGTCCTTTTCCGCCTACTTTGCTATTGTCACGGAATCCGATCACCATCATATCCATATCGTTGTAATGTCCGTTTCCGGCATAGGCAGATAGATAAAGATTCTTTCTGACTACATATTTCAGTGATCCCCAATGTGCATTGATATCTCCACTGATGCGCCAGGAAGTTGCCACATCTTTTGCCCAGGTACCGGGGAAAGCCCAGCGGCAGATGTTGACGGAAACGTTTTTGTTTACTTTGTCAATGCTGTTGCGGATAGAAGTATAACGTTCTTCCTCGTCCAGTCCGAGGACATCGCCTCCACAATAGTCTATTTTGATAAAGTCGAAGCCCCAGTCGCCAAAGTATAGCTGGGCGTCTTGAGGTTCGTGCCCATAGATACCTGCGCCTACTCCTGCAAGGTCGTTGTCCCAGATAGAACCACAAGTGTTATTGCCTGCATCCGTATAGATTCCCGCTTTCATGCCGAGACTGTGTATGTGGTCGGCAACCGGTTTCATTCCGTTCGGGAAACGTTTCTCGTTGGTGAACATGATTCCGTTGTCGTCACGTTTGCCGAAGAAGCCATCGTCTACGTTGATATAGTGGTAGCCCGCATCCTTCAAACCTTTTTCTACCATAAGGTCGGCCTGATGTTTAATAATGTCTTCACTAATATCTACTCGGAAAGCATTCCAGGAACTCCAACCCATGATAGGCGGAGTGATTGTCTTCTCATTCTCAGAATGAGCCACTTGAGTCTTTGTGCAACTGAAACACAGCAAAGAGAGTGCTGTTGCCGTCAAAATGTAGAATCTGTTCTTCATGATATAATAGGTTGATAGATTTCAGTCCGGCTGTTCCGGTTACGTCCCGACAGCCTAAAAATAATAAAGGGTAACTTGCTGTATTCCAGAAAGCTACCCTTTACCTTGTCGGAATGAGGCGACTCGAACGCCCGACCCCTACGTCCCGAACGTAGTGCGCTACCAACTGCGCTACATTCCGATTGCTTAAGAAAGTGGTGCCACCAGGAATCGAACATTTAAAGTTCTTTGTTTTTAAAGTCCTGATAGACAGCACTAAATCTTATATCGTTAAAATCAAAACCATTGAATTAGCCATATTCCTAATTTCAATTATTTCAATCTTTATCGCTGTCATTTTTTTGACGGTGCAAAGATATAGAAAAGGTTCGATTCCTCCAAATAGTATTGGCATAAAATTACAGAAAACTTTATAATGTATTCATTTATGCTGGAATGAATGGCATATATATGAAGAGAACGTCTTTAGGAAAATTTCCGAAGACGTTCTCTTCTATACTGCCGGCTTTTAAAAAGCTTCCAGCCTGTTTTCATCCAGCAGTTTTATAATATCCTTCTCTTTATAAAGTATCCTGCCTCCCAGCCGGTAATAGGGGATAAGCCCGGTTGTCCTGTGTTCAACCAGTGTCCGGCGTGTTATCTTCAGTGATTCGGACAGTTCAGCTTCGGTGATGTACCTGTCACCGTTCAGGACAGGTCTGTATCTGTCCGGTTCGCTTCTTAAGAGTTCAGTGATGTGTCCAATGTCCTGAAAGAACCGGATAATTTCCGGACTTTCCCTTGTCAGTAAGTCATGTGCCATATTTCTTTGTTTAATTGTTTCCTTTTTGTAACACTCCTTCCATGTATGTGACGATGTCTTTTTTCCGGTAATAGATTTTCCTGTCTATCCTGCTGTACGGGATTTTTCCCGTGCTGCGCAAAGTAAGCAACTTCCTTGGAGAGATATCCATCATAATGCATGCTTCCTGATTATCCATCCATTCCGTCAGTCTTTCCTCCTGCCGTATTCCTCTTCCTGTCCGGATATCCCGGATGATTGAGCTTAACGCCTGCTTCATTTCTTCAAATGTTGCGGCTTCGATACTGATCACTTCCATAAGCTTTTGATTTTTTGTCCGATGTAAAGGTATACTGCCGGCATGTTTGTCTCCAAGTCTCTGACTACAGGTGTCAGCAGATGTCGTCAGATTTCACGGATAGCTGGTCAAATTGTAAGTCGTATTTACAAATTGTACCCGGACTTTACAACATCCGGGATTACATTTTACAGTGCTTTTTGTAATTTTTTATTTTATATTTCTTTGTGAATTAGAATGTTATGTAAAAAGATGGATTCGTTTTTTTGAATCCGGCATGTAATTTTCATTATAGTGTAATATACTCTTGTAGTGCGCACAGGAAGAGTATTCAGGTAATCACTTTTTAAAACAATGGAGGATATGCCATGATGTATATAGATAATGAGGTACTTGAGAAAATGATCATGACTATGGTGGAAGGTTTTAATCGCCTTGAAAAGAAACTTGACCGTATGAACCGCCTGAAAGACTGCCTGGACGGCGACACCTTGCTGGATAACTGTGACCTTGCGCAACTTCTGGGCGTGACGCAACGGACCATTGCCCGTTACCGTGAAAAGGGGCTTATCCGCTACTACCAGACGGACGAGAACGGGAAGAATTTTTATCGTAGTTCGGAAATACAGGATTTTTTGCGGCATAGGGGAAAGAAAAAATAGGATCAATTATTTATATTTGCGGGAACCTGTTATATTTTTGCAGCTTAAGGATTCGGTATGAAAAAAGAAAAAGATTTGTCTGTCGCGGTTTTGATTGACGGCGATAATGCTTCTTCCGAGAAGATGGAAGATGTGATGCGGTTCGTATCCCGCTATGGTGCTGCCGTTGTGAGACGTATATATGGTGACTGGACTAAAAAATCCCTTTCCGGTTGGAAGGATGCGGCAAGGGATTATTCGTTCAGGATGGTGCAGGCTTCCTCTTTTGTGCCGGGAAAGAATACGACGGATATCGCGTTGGTTATGGATGCGATGGACATCCTTCATGAGGGGCGGGTCGGTTGTTTTTGTCTGGTCGCCAGTGACGGGGATTATACCCTGCTGGCACAACGTATCAGGGAGAGTGGTCTGACGGTCCTCGGTTACGGGGAGGGAAAGACTCCGGTGGCACTGGTACGTTCCTGTACTGGGTTTCTGTTGGCTGACCGGAAGGAGGAGAAGCCTTTTCAGGAAAATACACCTGAATTTTTTATTCAAAGAGATATGGAATACTTTGACAAGGCTTTTGAACAGGCTGCTGACGGTAAGGCGGAGGTGAGTCTGTCTTTGATTGGAGGTGTGCTGAAGAAGCTGATGCCCAAATTCAAAGTGAAAAGGTATGGCTGCAGGACGCTTGGCAAATTGTATGAAAGGCTTGAGAAATACGAACTGGTTAAAACGGGGAAGGGTGTTGCCGGATTAGTGCGGATTAAATCCTGAATCCGGTTCCGGTTTTATACGGATTGAAAAAAAATACCGATGCTTCCCTTGCCGCAGCAACTGTTGGCGGCAAGGGCGGCTGTCTGTTTCACATGGCTTATACCGGTATCGGATTAACCCGGAGTGTGTCCAGATTGATATATGCTCCCCGGTACAGGGTTCTTCCTTCCTTGAACATCCTCCATAGGATGTCACAGCCGACTTGTGCCAGTATGGAGTTGATGTACAGGTCCTGTCTTTCCAGTGCTTCCGCCAGTGAGCAGCTCGGTCCGGAGTCCTTCTCTTCTATTGTGGAATAGTTCACCTCCTCGGTGATGACATTCATTCCGGGTACCGGCATGAATTCTTTTGATGCCGGCTGCCGTATCTTGTTGCGGACAGTACCTATGAAGACTTGCCCGGTGGTTTGCGCATTCCCGAAATCCATCCAGTAATAAACCGCCCTTTCATTGTTTACGGAGGTCTCCCTGTATTTTTTCAGGAATCTCCACAGTTCCAGTCGTGAGCGGGTATTGTCGGTGCAGGTGATGATGATATTCGCCGGTCTTGTCCTGTCATCCCCGTTTTCCTGTGTTTTCCGTACGGGATAGCGGCAGTTTTCCGCCGTCCATGTTGTTCCGAAAAAACGGTTGACGCGTGTGACGGCCGCTGTCGCCTTGCCTTGCCCCAGCTCCGTCTCACTGAAGAGCTGGCGTCCTATGTTGGCTTCCGTGATAATGTCGGGATCGAATACGGTGACGTGCAGTCCCGGATGTCCCAGTGCCTGCAACGCGACGTTCATGCGTGCCAGGTTGGTTATGACCTGTGATCCCGTGCCCCCTGCACCCGCAACATGGATGGTGACGGGATGGTAGGGTTTCAGCAGGTAGTTGTCTGTGTAATGAATCTTTTTCATGCCAGTATGTCTTTAAGTTTCTTCCCGGATTGTTGTAACTCGCTGTAATCAAACGGATTGTTCCGTGCATGTTCCGTTACGGAAACCAGGTTGTTGCGGGTCGGGTTCCTGTCACCTCCCAAATGTGAGAACTCGCTCATCCAGAAACGCTTTTCCCAGTATTCCTGAAATTCCAGAAAATCCATGTCCTGCGGTTTCTTTAGCGATGAGCTGCCCAGGCAGACGTTCGCCCCGGTTACATTGAAGAACGGCGCCAGATACAGTTCTGTACGCTCTTCGGGGATTGCTCCCTTGAAGGCGTGTATGTCCATGCATTCCCTTTCCACCACGTAGATGACGCCCGGTACGTTGAATGTCCCGTCTGTAATGTGCAGCCCGTCCTGAAAGTACATTTTTCTCTTCTGTGGCGGATTGTACCATATGTACCTTTCGCGCCCTTTTCTGGAGTCGCACAGGAGCATGTTCCCGGGGATGCGTCCGTGCGGGATTCCGCTCATGCTTTCCGTGTATGATTCCACCAGTGAGTTCATGAACTCATAGGTTACCGGAATGCCGGCCCCCATCCGTCCTTTCTCATTGACGGGCCTGAGTTCGAGATAACTTCGCGGGGTTGAGTAATCTGTCGTTTCGCATTCATAGGCGACAAGTACCGCTCTGGGATGCATGATTTGCTGCATCTGTTTTGTCAGTTCATTCATTTTCCTGTTTTATTAGAAGTTATTTGTAATGAGTTTGATGAAGCATGTGAGCCATTGGGAAAACCGCTCCGGAAAGTCATCCATGGAGAAAGGCTTTTCCGTGTCCGGGGTCAGGTGGAATGTCGTGACAGGTGTGATCACATATGATTCCTGATAGTCCGAGTTGAAATAGTTTTCCATTTCGTCGTTCATGGCGTCCTTTACCGACCAGGTGACCATGATCTGTGTATCCAGTCCCACCGGCCTGAAATCTGCTGCCTCCTCGTATGCCCAGTCGTAGGAGTATTGCATGATGCTCGGGTTGCCGTGTGAAATGTATGCCGTACCTTCCGTGAGCAGTTCCAGCAATGTCCGCTCATTGTTCTTCTTCGTATGGTATTTCCGTATTTCCCCCTCCAGGTCCGCAAGAAATCCCTTTGGATTGTCCATTCTCTCCAGTACACGGTGCGCCTTCCCTTTTTCATACAATTTGGCAAGTGCGGCCTTGCGTCTGATCACTCCTGCCGTCGCCTCTTCGTCGTAGAGCCTGTAGTCTTCCAGGTAATCGTGTGCCATTTCGTAGTAGCTGGTATCCGTGCTTTTGGGTATGCCATGGTGCCGGGCGAGCTGCCGGATAAATTCCAGTGCTATCTTTCCGAGTTTCTCCGGCAGTCTCTCCGTGAATTCCAGCGGTATCCAGAACAGTTTATACTCCGGCCACTCATGGAACCGGTAGAGGCAGAAGTACAGCCTTCCGTTCTCCTCTTCCAGGTTGACATGCTCCGGGAGTATGGTGTCCATTGCCCGGTACAGTTTGATGATGTTCATCCTCGGTGATTTCCCGGTCGGGCGGAAAGGAAGCCTGAGGCCGACAAGCCCGCTGTATCTGAGTGCCGAACGGTACAGGAAATCAAAATTCTCCCTTGTCGTAAGGTTGATTTTTTCTCCCGCGCGGCTCTCCATATAGTAATCGGGGGTAACGGGGAGAATTCTCCCCGTTAGAAAATCATTACGGTTCCTGCCGGCGGCAGCCTTCTTTTCTTTCTGCTGCCGGTTCCCCGGCTGATGTCTGTGCATCCGGCCTCGCTGATAATAAGTCGTGCCAGATCTTCCGTTTGTAGTTCCGATAACTGTCTGCATGTTGTCTCCTCCTTTTTCTTAGGGTTTGTTTTCTTTGCCATGGCTTATCCTTTCGTTCCTATGGTGGTTTTGAACCGGTATACCGCACGGTCCTCTTCGAGTTCCGGCCCGTGCAGGGTTGCCGTGGTCAGTTCCGGATAGTTCATGGAATAGAAGTCCGTCACTTCGGAAAGGGACATTCTGCTGTCCGGGTCTTCCAGTGTCAGGGTGTCATTTCCTTTTTTCAGGATGAATACTCTTTTGAGTCCTTTGATATCAAGTGCCATATTATTTAAAGTTTTAATGGTTTAACAACATATAAGCTCCGCCTGTGTCTCGTCCTTCATGCGGCATTCCTGCGGGAAGTCTATGTATTCCGCATACGGGTCTTCGCGCAACAGTTCCCTGTCACTTTCATCGTCCTTGTCAAAAGTGAGCGCTTCTGCGGCCGGTTGTGGCGGTGACTGGTATTCCCTGCCCGTATTTTCCCGGGTTGTCTGTATGACGGTTGCCTGCGGCTGCAGGGGGACGGGTTGTGGCTGTTGCCATGGTTGTGCCTGGGGGTACTGTCCGCCGGGCTGGCGGAAGTACGTTTGGGGTTGTTCCGCTGTTTGTTGCGGACTGCCGTTTGCGGGATTCCGGCAGTATCCTTCGTACATTGGCTGTGGTTGCGGTGTTCCCGGATAATATTGTGGTACAGGCTGCGGCTGTACTATCTGCGGCCGGGGCACCGGTTGTTGTACCGGTTGCGGGATTGCCTGCTGTACAGGCTGTTGTGGAGGTTGTGACGTGAACATCCGCATTTGTCCGTCAGGCCGGTTTCCGTTCGCCGTACCGTTTGCGGGCGGCTGTTGTGGAAGCGGCTGTGTGTCCGTTTCAGGAAACAGGCAGCCCTGTGACGACTCCTTCTGCACTTCCTGTATCCTTGCCTCTATCTGTTTCTGCCTGTCCGTATCTGCGAGTACCTTGGCCTGCCTGAAGCAGGTTGTCGCTTCCGGGTATCTTCCTGCCGTGAACGCCTCCTCCGCACGTTTGAGGAGTTTTTCCATCTTTTCCTGTTTTTCACGTGCCTCTTTTGCCTTCTTGTCGTTGACGGTTCCGGCCGCCTTGCCTTGTGTTGCGGCCAGCCGTGCCTGCTGTTCGAAGGTTTCAAGGTTGGTGAGGATTCCCTGCGCTTTCTGCAGCGGTGTGGTGATGATTTGCAGGAATTGTCCGTCCAGTTCCATGGGGGTGCCGTTGAGTATGAGCGGCACGATGGCTTGTCCGGTTTCATCCTTGAGTGTTGTACGTCTGGGCATTACCGCTACGGACAGTTTTCCGTCCGTTCTCCTGATGTTGATGTTCAGGTCTGTGCCTGCCGACATCATCTGATAAATTGATTGGAAAAACATAATTGTTATTTTTTATTGTTATACATAGGTTTCATTGAGGTATGCCTTCAGAATTTCGTCTCTGTCCGGTCGCTTCGTGATGTCAAGCAGTGGCTTGAGATAATACCCGATGTCTTTGGGCTCATCAACCGTATTGGGAAATCTTCTCTTTGCAGGCCTGATGCTGCGCGTTGTCGGCCACAGTGCGGGTGCGACCGGAGCTGACGGGGTGAATTTTTTTGTTTCCATTTCATTTGTTGTTTAAGGGTTTATAATATCATTCCGATAAGGATCAGAATGGTGAGAATTGTCGCCAGGAACCTTAGCAAAATACGGATTATGCCTTCCGCTATTGTCAGTAACAGGATGGTATATACCGGAATTATGCCTTTGCGGCATAGCAGGATTATTGCTGCGGCTGCTAGCAGTGTGACCGCCGGCTTGCAGATGCTTGCGATGGATTTCTGTTTCATGTCCTTGTTGTTTTTATGAGTGTATGATTATCTCTTCGGGATCTGTTTTCCCGATTTTACAGGCCTTCGTTTCCCGGATTGCCCTTTTGTGTCAAGGCTTGGCGAAAGAAAATACCGGAGCACAGCGAGGATGATTTTCTTTCAGCCGACCGGCCCGCAGGGCTGCCTTGACACGAATACGGGGTAATCCGGTACCTTTGCCGCCTAAAAGCGGCATAACAGATGTCTGATAAATAAAAAATGCAGACTTTTCAGCCTGCATTTCCCGTTCCTATATATAGCTTCTATCTTTCACATTTCCGGAAGATATCTTCCGTTACCTCTCCTGAGAGTTTGAGTACCCCCTTCATGAATTCTTCCTGTGTAAGTTTTCCTCTTTCCATTCGTGCCAGTTGCGCCTCCCACCCCGAAGTCAGTGCGGCTCCCGCTATTTTCATGTTCCGTACCGTCTCATATATGTAAAGCCCCTTTCGTGTGGGGATGATGTATTTGCCCGAATAACGTACATATTTGCGGTCAATCAGGGTCTGCAGGATTCCTGTACGCGTGGCCGCCGTTCCCAGTCCGGCAGTGTCCATGTAGGTGATCAGTTCCGCGTCGGTATATGCGGATACGGGAAGGTCCTTCCTGTGTATCAGGCTGCATCCGGTAACAGCGGCCGTCTCCCCGTTTTCCAGTTGTGGGATGGGGGAGAAGCCGTATTCCCTTCCTGCAATGACGCTTTCCCTTTCGAATATGCCGAACCATCCCTTTTCAATGATGCGGCAGGCATGACACCGGAAATTTCGTGCGGCACATACGGCATCCACAGTGGTGTATTCCGCCCTGCATACGGGCATGAAGGCTTCCAGCATCCGTCCGATGATCATCATGTACAGCTGCATCTCTTCCCGGTTTAATCTTTCCGGATATGTATCGGTAATGATAATGGCGTGGTGCTCCGCCGCATGTCCTTCGTCGACAACCTTGTCCGGCAGGTCGAATATGCTGATCCCCATGCTTCTGACATACGGTTGGAATTCCTTCCTGTTCAGGATTTTTTCCATGATACGGGGCAGTTTGTCGTAAACGTCCCGTGGAAGGAAACGTCCGGCAGTTCTCGGATAGGAAATCAGTTTCTTCTCATAAAGTCTCTGTGCGATTTCAAGCGATTTTCCGGCAGTCATTCCGTAATAGTTGTTGGCGTCTTTCTGGAGTTCGGTCAGGTTGTAGAGGGCTGGAGGCTCTATCTCCCTGACCTGCCTGCTGACAGCGGTGACGCGTGCATGTCCGGCCAGTTTGCAGTCACTGTAAAGCCGTGCAGCCGCCTCCCGGTCTGTGAATTCTTCCGTGCAGCGCATTTTGAGCAGGGTGTTATTTTTGCACAGGTTGATAAAAACCGGAAAGGTGTCCGTGGCAATGTGGTTCTCACGTTCACGGTAACGGCTGCTTATGGCTGCCAGTACGGGTGTCTGCACCCGTCCCAGTGAGTTGTTTCCCGTTCCGGTAGCCTGGCAGAGGGCATAGCTGGCGTTGAGTCCCAGTACCCAGTCCGCCTTGTTGCGGCTGTCCGCTGCCAGAAACATGCGGTCATACAGACTGCCGGGCCTGAGGTTGCCCATTCCCTCCAGCACGGCTTCGTCCGTAAGTGACGAGATCCATAGACGGCGGTAGGGTTTCCTGCATTCCAGATACCGGTAAAGGTACCTGAACACCATTTCCCCCTCCCGGGAGGCGTCAGTGGCCGCAATGATACTCTCGCAGGCGTCGAATACTTTTTCGATCACTTTCAGCTGGAGGACCGCGTTGATGTCCGGTATCCATCCCGTATCGGTCTTGATGTGTTTTACCATCAGTCTGAAGGGGACGGGATTTATCGGGAAGTCCCCGCGTTCCGGGCGGCCCATCCCGTAATCCTTCGGCATGGCCAGTGAAAGCATGTTGCCGAAGGTCCATGTCACCATGTACCCGTTCCCGCTCATGTATCCGTCCTCTCTGGTATGTGCTCCCAGAATTCTTGCTATCTCTTTTCCCACATTGGGCTTGTCTGTCAATATCGCAATCATGATCTTTTTCCATTTGATGTTCCCCGTACCTTCGCAATAAAACCGGTACGGGGAAATTGTGTATACTTTTGATTCTGTCTGTATGGGGCAGGGATTATCCGCCGGCTTCGCTTTCCGCTTCGGGACTGATCCCGTTGATTTCCATTACCGGCTTTCCGTCCGTCCCCACCGTGATTCTGAGGGTGGCGTCCATTGTTAAGCGGAGTGCGGAAGTGCGGATTTTCAATGGGACGGTTTCCGTTTCCTCCCCTTGCAGGAGCAGTTCCATGTCCCCGCTTTTTTCCAGTTCTTCTTTGTGGATACCGATGGTCTCCAGTTCTTTCCAGTCAAGGTCTTCCTTTCTGAATATCCGGTTGTCATTCTGATTCATGTCTTTTTTTCTGATGAATGGTTAATGATTCTTTTTTGTATTCTTTTTATACGGCCTGTCTGCTTCCTTTTTTCTGTTCCTGCTGCCGGTTTTGCGTGTCGTCCGCCTGTGCGGCACGCCGGGCTGTATTGCGGCGTATGTCCGGGTTTTCCTGGAAGTATTGCAGCTGTCCGGAATTTGCGTTCACTTTCAGGTAGGAACTGAATGTCTTGTTGTTGGCGCTTTTCAGGTCCGATACGAGTATGGCTTTTCCGTCCTGCAGGTTGGCCCGTTCCTGTGCCGTGAATACATGTCCGTATACTTCCGCCGGAACGACCGGCACCTGGCGCTCGCTGAAACCGTCCGGTGTACGCGAGTATTGCGGCCTGCCCGTATTCATGTCCAGTTTGACGAAGGAGGAGAACTCTTCCCCCTTGCGGTTGATCATGTTTTCAAGGAAGACGGGTTGTCCCTTACGCAGCGCCTCCTTGTCCTCGGGAGTCAGTAGCACGTTGCAGATTTCCTTCGGGATGTATATTTCCCCGTTCTCCGGATTATGTCGTGTATATTGCGGTCGGCCGGTCACCTTGTCCAGCGTGACGAAAGAGGAGAACAGCGCTCCGTCGGTGCGTTTCATATCCTCTACAAGGATGGTATGTCCTTCGCTGAGCATTTTGATCTGGTTGGGTGAAAGTTGTACGCCTCCCAGGCTCTGCTGGTTGAACCCCTTGCTTTCCGGATAGATGAATTCCAGCCCCCTGCGTTCCGCGCTGTATTGGAGTGTGGCGTCGAACGGCTTTCCGTTTTTTGAGGTCATTCCGTCCACATATACCGGTTGTCCTTCCTTCAGCGCGTTTATTTCATCCGCTGTCAGTCTGATGCCTTTCACTTCACTTGGTATGTACACGTTTTCCTGCCGTACGGCAACCAGCTCGTTGGTATTCTTGTCAATGGAGATGAGACAGGGTGTATAGGAACCCCCGTTCAGGTTCAGTTCCGCCACGCGTCCCATGTTTCCTGTCTCACGGAGGTTCTTCTTGTCCTCTTCCGTGAAGATGTGCCCGAAATAGGGCCTTTCCAGCTCCGGTTCCTTGCGGATGCCGTGGATACCCAGACCGATCTGCCCGTCCGGCATGGTGATGAATGAGAGGCGTGCGTCCAGTTTGACCCTGGCACCTGTCAGCGTCAGTGTCAGGGGAACCAGTTTATTGGTTTTGTATCCTTTCAGCATGGAATCCAGCAGTCCCTGTTGTTCGAGGGAAGTTTTGGAGACGCCCATCTTTTCCAGTGCGTCCCAGTTTACCATGTTCTCGTCATAACGGTAGCGTGGTGCCTGCTGTTCCTGCGGCTGTTCTGTTGAAACTGTCGGTTGTGGTGCCTGTTCCTGCGGGTTTGTTTTTTGTTTCTTTGCCATTGTTTCTGTTTCTTTTTCGTTCTTACTCTGTTCCTTGTTTTCTCTTGGTCGGATTTCGTAGCGTTTGAGGAACTCTTTTACTGCGTCCGTTTCCTTGCCTTGTGACAAATCCCTGATTGCCTGCTTATTCTGCTTGTAATCATGGACGGTCATTCGTATGAGCCGGAAATGTGTAGGTTCCTTGAACTGGCTCCAGAAGTTCTTGATGAAGTTTTCGAGGATACTGGAGTTTTTCTCAAATTTCAGAAAGGAGTTTTCGTTCTTTTCTTCGGCAGGAACCGTTCTGGCCTTTCCTTTCCCGTCAATTTTGCTGACGGCTTGCACACCGGCTTTGGGGTCCTCCTTGTTGTGGACAAACAGTAGTTCGTTGATTTGTTCCACATAGGGCTTTTCTTTGGCGGATTTCTGCGTTTTACGTGTCCGCTTCGGTTTTTCTTTCACTTCTTTTTCTTGTGCCATGATCCATCATTTTGAGATTAATGTTTTCGTTTGACAGCTCAAAAATAATGGCTGAAATTGAATAAGTTGCTGAATCTCAAAATGGTGACATCACGTGTCGTTAGATGTCAGCAGATGTCAGTCAAAGGGGAAAGATGATGGTAAGCGTCTCTGCGATAGCATATAGCGCATCTCAAAAACGACTTTTACATAGATCAGTAAAAAACGAATTATGATAATAAAAAATTCTGATCCGGTTCCCTTAAAATATCTTACGTTATTGGAAGTTCCTAAAAAGAGCTGACGCAGAATCCTAAAAAGTCTTTGGTATCATTCTGTGAAAAACATTCAATAAATGATCATTTCAACAGATGGTTTTGCCCCCTCAGAATAGACTATGTAATGAAGTATGCCTGGAGGCTAGCCAGTACCCAAATTCAAATGAATTGTACTTAAACAGCTCCGAATTATTGAAGACTGAACTGAATAATGATATTAATCTATGTCTCGTTGATTTTTGTGAAAGGCACAATATCGGTTATAGGGGAATGGTGAATAGGCTGGTAACTAACAATATGTATTTTTTCTATATATGGGGCAAATATGCGCTGTCAAAGGCATAGAGATTCCCAAGGGCAACAGCTAACCTTATATTCCTCCTCCTTTCAACGGGGGACAAGGCACAAGCAAGACTCGGGAAGACACTGGATAAATACCGAAAATAACTGGATTCCAATCCATGTTATTCGCTGAAAGTTCATTGCACCAGAATGGGAATAAATTATTGTGATATGTCACGCTGGATGAGATTAATGAAGGTTATTGTCAGACAATTGTAAAAGGCGTAAGATTCAATACGAAAATTCCCCGATAATCTTCCATGTTCATGGTTCAGTTTTGGTTCAATGGTTCAATGGAGGACCCCGCTCAGATATGTTTAGAGGTGTGACTATCAGCTGTCCTGATGGGAAGAGCATTCATGTGGAGGAATGTTCCGTTATTGAATTGTGTACTTCTATACACTTATGATAAAGACCAAAGACGAAAATATATACTCCCAATTATATTTGAACTATCAGAAAACAACCAGTACTTTTTCTTTCCAGAACCTGTCCGCATGAGTTGTGGTATTGATGTTTTTTCCAAATCGGTTTATATCCATCCTATACTTTCATTGGTTTCAGGGGATATATTCATTTTTTATGTTGACAACAAAATTATGTTGGTATTGACCTATAATATCTTTAAATAGAAATACTAAAGTTTTTTTATCACAACATAATAATCTTGTATGTTTCATATCTTTATGTCAAGGAACTGCCATTAGCGGCAGCATCAATCACATGTACGAAAGACTTTATATTACAGAATCCAAGTTGCGGGTGCATCTTGATTCTCCATTGCTAAAAGAACGCAGAGTATTTTTAGAAGAAAATGCGAACATGGGTAAATCTAAAGACCGGTTACGGATATTAGCGTCCTATATTTTTACGCTACGCATGCTTTGCATTTACACGACGGGGAAAATGATATAGTCCCTATTGAGAATATCACCAAAGTATGCCATGATTATCGGATGCATTATTCAGATCATTTCCATAAAGTCTGCATAGCGAGTGAATTAAATGAATTTACAGATGCTTTTCGCATTATTTATTCATGGCTTTTCTCTTTAAAACTTTTAGAGCCTAAGTTCATGGATAAAGATTCTATCTTTTGTAGGTTATTTACAAGCATCCACTTTAGGCTAAAATATATTGCAGCTCCACATTATGAAGAAAGGAAAAGGCATCTGGAGACTTTGGAAAAGGATGGAGTGCCGAAGGCTTACATTAGAGAATATGCAGAGCAACAGCTTAATGTCATCAAGCAGTTTAAACTTGAACAAAAGCCTATAGGACATAGCTTCTCCACTGATGAAATCATTGATGCGGCCCGTTGTTTTGGAGAGTTATCAAATGGGATATCTGTTCGCAGTAGATATCAGCGTTTCAGAGCTGTCTGTATGAGTTGGTTCTCATTCATGGAAGTTATCACAGGAAAAGATAAGAGTTATCCCGGCTCTAACTATGTGGACATGTTCTGTGAATGGCATCTCACCTCCAAAGGGGGCTCTGTCGGTGCTACGGTACATATACGTCAGGAATTAGATAGATTCTTTGCTTATATCAACTCAAAAAGCGTAACGATCAACTTATTGACCGCGGCTTGTATCGACGGATATATTGAAACTTATCAATCCGCATGTTTCGCACGTAAGACTGTGGCCAGTAAGGTGTCAATTTTGAGGACTTTTCTCAGATATCTATATAACAGAAGTATCATTAAAACAGACATGTCATCATACCACATAAGCCCCCGAATTTATACATGTGAGATTCTATCTGTTTCTCCAAACGAGAATGACCTTAATCGAATCTCTCATTTTTATGATGGTAACACTCCCTCTGCCATTAGAAATAAAGCTATACTTCTTTTACTTATAGAATACGGAATGAGAAGTGGGGGAAGTTACCGGTTTAAAACTTAGCGATATAGACTGGGAACGCGATGTTCTGTATCTTCACAGAGAAAAAGGACGCCGAAACAGCAGGTGCTGACGTTGAAAGCTAATGTTGGAAACGCCATCCTCAGATATATCAAAGAGGTAAGATGTAATGAACGTGGTTATAGGGAAGTTTTTCTTAAGTTGAACAATTCCGTGAGACCAATGACCCCCAAAGGCATATATCATGTGGTTTCCAATGCCATTAAGGGATTGTGTATACATGTAGAGCATGTAGGTCCTCATTCTCTTAGAAGAGCATTTGCTACGATACGTATCAATAAAGGACATACGTTTAAAGATATTGCTGACATACTTGGACACAGATAACTTGATACGACCAGAATCTACACAAAGGTGGATCTTAAAAAAACTGTGCCAAGTATCTGATATAAACTGGGAGGGTATATTATAACAGTAGCTGAAGCAATATCAAAATACATCACTTTCCGCAGAAGTGTTGACGAAAATTTCGATACAGAACCGAGAATAATGAATCTGTTTTCAAAAGTTGTTGGCCAGAACACAGAGATGTCGGATATTAACAGGCAACAATGCGTGTCTTTTCTATATAGCAGGCCTTCATTTAAGCATGGTTTGACCGCCTATTAGTTCAACATATATGGGGCGTTGGATGGTTTATTCAACTGGGCTATAGCAAGAAACATCATGAATTACAATCCTCTTCCCACAGATAAGCCCAATCGTTCGCAGGGCTTTATCCCATATATATACAAAAGGGAAGAGTTGAAAAAATAATTGATAAATCCATGACTTACAGATCCTTTTATACAACCTTTTACCCTGAAACTATCAGAGGAATAATAATGTTGACCTATCTTTGGGGGCTTAGACCGAGTGAAACTCTTGGCATAGAGATGGCGGATGTACATCTTGGTATTGATAACTATATAGCGATTAAACAAATGAAGTTCTATAAGATCAGGATAGTAACATTCAATGATAGGTCGCTTCTTTTATAGAAGACTTCCTGTTTTGGCGTAAACATACAGGATTACCATCCGAGAGTGACTCACCTCTGTTTTTGAAAAGAACATTTGCCGCATACTCAACACATGCTCTACAAATGGCCTTTGCCATGATACGTGAGGATGCAAATGTTCGTAGATATGATGGCGCAAGATACCAGCCAAGACTGCAGGATTTGCACCACACATTTGCTACAGAGAGAATTGTGTCATGGTATAGGGAAGGACGAAACGTGCAGGATATGCTTCCTGTCCTATCCACCTACCTTGGTCATACGAGCATAAACACGGCTGTCTATGTGTCTATGACCAATGAATTATTGAAGGAAGCAGGTCGCAAGTTTGAATCATGTGTATTGAAATTATGAACAAGCAAGAAAAATACTCATTTGTAGGTTACTGGTTCATGAGATATCTATCTGAATATATACCGGTAATAAAGAATCAATCTCATAATACGCTCACCAGTTATCGTGACTACTATATGCAGTATCTACCTTTTGTAGCCAAGAGAACCGGCAAACATGCCGATAAACTTTTGATTACGGATCTCACTGTCGAGAGGACCAATGCTTTTTTGAATCATATAGAGACAGACAAGGGCTGTACTATTCAAACCCGTAATCAAAGGCTTACCGCAATCAAGTCTTTCGTCCATTATGTGTACAATAATGCACCTGAATATATGGAATGGAGCCGATTGATGAGCACTATACCGATGAAAAAAGTGAAGGTAAAAGTCATTGAAGGGAGCGTATTGCCAGCCGTGTCTTATCTTGCCAAAAGGGAGATGGATGCGTTGCTTAATGCTCCTGACAGACAAACAGTACAAGGCAGGAAAGATTATGCAATGTTACTTTTCTTGTATAACACTGGAGTTCGAGCCTCTGAAGCGGCTTTTCTAACAATTGGTAGCATTATTTATGATGATGCTTCGTGTCCGTTGGTAGGAATTTATGGCAAGGGAAATAAAAGCCGCACATGCCCCCTTATGGGATAGAACATTAAACACTATAAAACCATTTATAGCCGGCAGACGTGATACAGAAAAAGTCTTCTTGAACAGATACGGAAATCCAATGACCAAATTCGGTATTTACGAATTACTGGAAAGGAATGTCATAAAGGCTACGGCAGCTGCACCAACCCTTGCAAAGAAAAAGTGAGTCCTCATACTCTTAGACATACAGCAGCATGTCATTTGTATGAATCCGAAAATGATATTGTTACCATCCAGTTCTGGTTAGGCCACGTTTCATTAAATACTACCAATATATATACAGAGGTAAGTTTACAAATGAAAGAAAAGGCTATTATGGTATGGACTATAGATGGTGAAGAAAATGCTACCAAGTAATGGAAGAAGAATAAAGGCATACTCAACTTCCTTAACTCGCTCTAGCCTAAAAAAAATATGTTGGTATCAAATTATATAATCTGTTTAATGTCAGATATATACATTATAGTACCAGCATAATTTTGTTGCCAACATAAAAAATGTTATGTGGTATACCACGTAATGTGTTCTTTTCCCATGGTCGGAAACGTATAAAACTTCCTCGTAGTTCGTTGGGACGGGGATGGTTTTATCCTATATTATAAACGACTTACAAGAGGCACTTTTGATCTTTCTTGTTGTAGCACGGAAAAAGGCGTGTACGAACTTGACTAGTACACATTTTATTTCATAATGAGAGGAATAACGGTTCAAGGACTCCGTTTTAAGAAGCACTTTAAAATCGCTTGCAATAATTGGTAACTGTTTAATATTTAGTGAGATAATGTTGAAATGTGTTTAGATGAATCAATTTTATTATTGCATTTATGGTATGAAAAGTTCTGATTTCGCATTGGTTCTACAACAACAGTTGGATGTATGTCGCCAACGAGACCAACCGGGTCTTGTTGGCATGTATTGACGACTAGGGAAAGGCCATAGGGGAACTCTGTCTGAACTTGCTATAGCCAATCTTAAACGCAAGGAGATGATTTCAATCATAACATCCATGTAGGAAGCATTATTGGAAAAAGATGCGGACATAAATAAACAGAAGAGGATAAACAAGAGGGTGGCCAAACTCGTTTTCAATAAATCAGAAAAATAGTACTTGAAACTAGAGTTTCAGAGACTTGAAACTCTAGTCTTCAATCTTGAACTTTGGGAAAGTAAGCTATTGGATACTATTCAGTAAGTCTACCTTTCCTTCATTCACGAGTTTTAGGATTAGTTCTCCAAACAGCGTATTTTGCCATGCAAACCAGGAACGAGTAAAGTTCTTCGGGTCGTTCTTGTGGAAAGATTCATGCATGAACCCTGTTCCGGCATCCGTATCCATCAGCATTTTGATACAGGTCTTGATTTCTGCGTTGTTTTGACTGGTGAATGCTTTCATCATAATACTCATGGGCCAAATCATATCATATCCGATGTGCGGACCGCCAATTCCTTCACCGGCAGTACCTTTGAAGAAGTAAGGATTATCTTCGCTCCATACAAACTTACGGGTATTCTGATAAATAGGATCGTTCACTTTCACATCTCCAAGATAAGGCAGGGCAATGAGACTCGGCACATTGGCGTCATCCATTAACAGTTGATTGCCGAAACCGTCCACTTCGAAAGCATAGATTTTGCCATATTTCGGATGATTGTAAACCGCATATTTTTTCAGGGCTGCTTCCACTTCGTTCGACAGTGTAGTACATTCTTTAGCTAAATCAGGTTTCTTGTTGACTGTATTCAGAATTTCGGCAGCTTTGCGCAATGAAGTTACAGCAAAGAAGTTGGATGGAACGAGGAACTGGAAAGTTGTAGCATCATCCGAAGGACGGAAAGCAGAAGCAATCAGTCCGACCGGCTTTACAGGATTACCCCAGCCGTCGTTGGTCATCGTATCGAGTGCACGTTCCGTTTTGCGTTGGAAACGATAAGGACCTTTCGGGTCTTCTTTTCGTTGCTGTTCCTTAAACGTTTTCAGAACCTTGGCGATGGCTGTAAGCCATTCGTCGGAGAATATACTGGCGTCTCCCGTCGTCTTCCAGTAATGATAAGCGAGACGGATAGGATAACAGAGCGAGTCGATTTCCCATTTGCGTTCGTGCAGTTCGGGCTTCATGTCCGTAAGGTCACTCATCCATTCGCCGCCTTCGGAATTCATGTTGAAAGCATTGGCATACGGGTCGATATTGATACACTTGAACTGACGTTTGATAACGCCGGCGAGCATTTTTTTCAGTTCTGCGTCTTTGTTGGCGAGTTGCACGTAAGGCCATACTTGTGCACTCGAATCGCGCAACCACATGGCGTGGATGTCACCTGTATAAACAAACGTATCGTCTTTACCGTCAAAATGAACAGTAGTGTCCAATGTGTTCGGGAAACAGTTTTCGAACATCCATGCCAAGCGGGCATTCGTCAGCAGTTGCTTGATATGCGCAATCTGTTGTTCCACAGCTTGCGAGACAAACAGACGTTTCGATGCTTCCGGGCGGTTCGTCTGATAGTTGTTGATTTGGGTATTATCTTGTTGGATGACAAAATCACTGTTCGTTATAGCCTGCATATTGCTAGCACCAAAGAGTGCTATGGACAAACAAAAGGCTTTAGTTATATTCATGGTAATAGTCTTTTTTTGTTGATTAGTATTGATTATGAAAGTGTTGCGGAGAAGAAGTGTTAAATCTCTGCAAAGAATTCAATAAGACAGGCATTGTCGAGCAGCCATTTATACTGCTCCTTGTTATGTCCCGACCAATCCCTGCCTAATAATCCGTTTTCATCCCGGTAGTTTTCCCAGGCGTGAAGCGCATTCTCCACCATCGCATCGACATACGTCGGATTCTTGTCAATCTTATACAGAGCTTTCAGTCCTCTGAATAAGATCACGTTAAACCAGGCCATGTCTTTATGCACTTTGACAGTCGGGTCTTTCTTATCGGCTTTTGTGCGGAAAAAGGCATCTGTTCCTGCGGCTGTTTGCTGTGCATCGCGCAAATACTGCTCATCTCCCGTTTCCTCATAGAGCAATACACCTGCCTGAATCATCTGTCCACTGTTGTAGGCGTACTTCTCTTTGGAAACTTTCCCTTTCAGGTTGATGTTATCCCAGTAAAGATGGTCGGTAGGGTCGCATAGATGCTTTTTCGTCCAGGCATACGTCTCTTTTGCTTTTTCGAGGTATTTGGCATCCTTCGTCAGCCGGTACAACTTGACACCGAGCACAGTAGACGGTGCATTGGAACAAGTATGCTTCGCTTCCTTCTGCTGTTCACACCAAAAAATACCACCACCCATCTCGTCGCTCCATCCACTGTAGATATATTGATACAATGCAACGGCTTTTTCCAAAGATGCGGGCTTGTGAGTCAGTTGGTAATAATCGCAGTAATCCAGTGCAATCCAGATGTTATCGTCATAATAACGTCCGTGCTGCCCGTACTTGGTGGGGTATGACTGATAACAGGCCGGCAAGCGGCTGTTATCCCAATACTGCTCCATTCCCGGTAGAATTCTTTTCTCGAGAATCTTTTTGTACTTCTTGTTTCCGGTCACTTTGTATAAAGCCACACAACCCGACATCATCCCCGAATACGGCCATAGAAAAGAAGCCTTCAGCATTCCGTTCTGCTGCGTTCCGCCCGCCAGATAAGTAATTTTTTGGTCGGGATTGACAGGATACGTTTCTGTTAGTAGTCCGTCATTCGTCTGATAGAGATTCAATACATTAGATAGAATCGAGTCGGCAATAGAAAGATAACGGGTATTTCCCGGTGTCTTTCCCACTGCGGAAGTAAGGCAAAATAACATACAGGCTACAAAACATATATTTCTCATAGGAATATCGGGTTGTGTGGTGAAACTTTCAGGTTATAACTAGATACAAAGATTATTTCTGCTGACGCTGGTCAAATTCCAGTTCCACCTTTACGGGGAAATGGTCTGAAGGAGTACGCGCCTGATAAGTCTTGATGTCGATTTCTTCCGGGCAATCGTTCGCCTGCTTCTTTTCTCCCTTGCCTACGATGCTGCGGTAAGTATCCGTCAGCACACCATATCTTTTCACCTGGAAAGACGGAGAAACGAATACATGGTCGATACGGCTTTCCGTAAAGCTGTTCGGGTCGAAGTCGTTGAACGTGCCGTTGATAGCATAGCGGAAGCCGGCCTTCTCGTAAGAGTCGCACAACACCCCTTTGCTCACAAAAGCATCATAAGACTGGTGGGTCTGGTCGACATTGAAGTCTCCCGTCAGGATGGCCGGAAGCTCTTTGCCTTTGCCAAGTTCTTTCATCTTGTCCTGTACGAGGAATGCACTTTCCACGCGTGCCTTCTTGCCGATATGGTCCATGTGCAGGTTGAAGAAAAGGAATTCGAAGCCGGTATCCTTGCATTTGAAGTGTCCCCAACTGCAAATACGAGGCAACACGGCATCCCATCCTTTGCTCGGCACGTCGGGAGTTTCCGATAACCAGAAATCACCTTTCTCTATCACATCAAACTTGTCTGTGCGATAGAAAATAGCAGAATGTTCACCTTTCTCTTTGCCGTCGTCGCGGCCTACACCGATATAATCATAACCGGGTAATGCTTCTTTCATATCTTTCAGTTGATGAATAAAGCACTCCTGCGTGCCGAAAATATCGAAATCGTGGTATTGCACTATTTGGGCAATGACCGGGTAACGTTGTCCCCAACCGTTTCCGTTGATTGAATCGCCACCGTTGGCGTTTCTCAAATTGTAGGAGGCAACGGTGATAGAAGTAGGCTGATAGTTACTTTGGCAACCGCAAAAGACGATCGCAACAAGGGCAATTAGTAAAAGGCTTTTCAGTTTCATGTTTTTATAGTTTGTTTGGTAGATAATTCATTGATCTCCAAAAGTACAATATTTTATTCAAACGAAAGAGAGTAAGGTACATCTTTTTCTGTGGTTCCCCGTTGTTTATTGGGCACGGGGCTCATTTGAAATTGAATATTAGCACCTTTAATCAGCTGGTCATGTGTAAGGAAATTACGGGTTTGTGATTTCCCGTTTACTTTCATTTCCTTGATGTAGCGGTTGTCAAGCTGGTTGTTATCTGCCTTGATCGTGATGGTCTTTCCGTTCTCCAAATGTAACTTCGCTGATTTAAAGAGCGGGGTTCCTATGATATATTCATCCGTTCCCGGGCAAACCGGATAGAAACCGAGTGCGGAGAATACATACCAGGCGGAAGTCTGTCCGTTGTCTTCGTCACCGCAATAACCGTCGGGACCGGCGGTATATAGTTTGTTCATAATCTCACGTATCCAGTATTGAGCTTTCCAGGGTTCGCTTGAATAATTGTAGAGATATACCATGTGCTGAATAGGCTGGTTGCCATGCGCATATTGCCCCATGTTCATTACTTGCATTTCACGCATTTCGTGAATCATGCCGCGGCTTTCCATTCCCAGTTTACCCGGGATGACAAAAACAGAATCCATCATCGCGTTGAATTCTTTCTTGCCTCCCATCAGGTTGATAAGTCCTTGCGGGTCGTGGAATACGCAGAAGCTCCAGTGCCAGCTATTCCCTTCGCAAAATTCACCGCTCCAGTCCACTGCATCGAAATTCGGATTGAATACGCCTTTGTTATCTTTGCCAACCATCAGTTTGCGTTCCGGGTGATAGACATTTTTGTAGTTCAGCGCGTGTTTCTTATAAATGTCGATTTCGCTCTCCGGTTTACCGAGTTTCTTACCTAGTGTATAAATTGCCCAGTCGTTGTAAGCATACTCCAATGTACGTGCAACGTTTTGTCCTATGCCGATATTGTTGGCAACATATCCCAGTTGGTTGTAAGATTCGTAACCGAGACGACCTGAAGCAGTCCCGCGAAGATGTGCATTTGCTCCATGTTTCAATGCTTCCCAAAGAGTTTCGATATCATATCCGCGCAATCCTTTGATGTAAGCGTCGGCCACTACGGAAGCCGAGTTGTTGCCTACCATACAATCCCGATGTCCCGGGCTGGCCCATTCCGGCAGGAAACCGCTTTCCTTGTAAGTATTTACCAGCCCCTCCTGCATCTTTTGATTCATTGACGGATACATCAGGTTGAGGAAAGGGAACAGGCAGCGGAACGTGTCCCAGAATCCGGTGTCGGTAAACATATAACCGGGACGCACTTCGCCGTTGTAGGGGCTGTAATGCATGACTTGTCCCTTAGCATCTATCTCGTAGAAACTGCGTGGAAAAAGCATGGAACGGTATAAACAAGAATAGAAGGTGCGTAAATTATCGATATTATCGTCTTCTATCTCTATTTTACTCATTTCACGGTTCCAGATCTCTCTTCCGTTCGCTACTAGTTGGTCGAAACTGTTTTTGCCAAGCTCTTTGAGATTCAACTCCGCCTGTTCGGGGCTGATAAAGGAGGAAGCAACACGTGCGTGTACGATTTCTCCCTTTTTTGTGGCGAATCCGATCACGGCCCCTGTGTGGTTTCCTTTTGCTTCTGTTTCATTCGGAAGAATGTTGTTTTCGAAAACTGTGGAAACGAATGTGAATGGTTTGTCGAATTGAATCACGAAATAGTTTTTGAAGTTTTCCGGCACACCGCCGCTATTCTTGGTTGAATAGCCGATAATCTTGTTTTCTTCCGGAATCACTTTCACATAAGAACCTTTGTCGAAAGCGTCTACAATCACGTAGGCATTCTTTGTCTCCGGATACGTGAAACGGAACATGACGGCACGCTCCGTAGGAGCAAGCTCGGTTGTTACATCATGGTCGGCGAGGTATACCTTATAATAATAAGGTTTGGCAACTTCCGCTTTGTGAGAGAACCAACTGGCACGTCGGTCTTGATCGAATACCAGTCCGCCTGTGATAGGCATGATGGCAAACTGCCCGTAGTCGTTCATCCAGGGACTGGGCTGATGTGTTTGTTTGAATCCCCGGATTTTGTCGGCATCATACGTGTACGCCCAACCGTCTCCCATTTTACCGGTCTGCGGTGTCCAGAAATTCATTCCCCACGGCAATGCCGTAGCTGGATACGTGTTTCCGGTAGACAGTTCAAACTTGGATTGAGTGCCTACCAGTGTGCTGACGTAGTCTACCGGATTCTTAACGGCAGAGGATTGCAGACTATACAACACGGCACTTCCAAGAAATAGCAAGTGTTTAAATGAAAAATGTGTTTTCATGAACAAATGAATTTATTGATTTGAAAATAATTTCTACAACGAAAATAGGGAGAAAAGGAACGTGCTTTCCAGAATAGGAAGACAAAAATACCTAATGGCGCTAATATTAACTACTATGGCGCGAAAATTTACTTATATTTCTGTCCAAAAAAAGTGCAGAATGTTTTTTTGTTTACCTTTGTCATAAAGTAAATCTAAGAATAATACACTATGAGGAAACAGAACGTTTTTATCTTTCTATTCTTTCTTAATCTGTTGATACATAATGCTTATGCATATAACTTGAAGCAAGTTGCAGATAAGGAATATATGTCTAACAGTTCTATTACATCTTTGTGCCAGGATGAACGCGGATTGATGTGGATCGGAACCTGCGACGGCCTGAATATTTATGATGGACAGGAGATCGAAGAATTTAAGACCCGTGACAAGGAGGATTACCTATCCGGTAATTTGATTGACAATATTGTGTATACGGGAGATGAAACTTACTGGATTCAAACCTACTATGGATTGAACCGTCTGGACCGGCGGACAAATACAATCACTCACTATAATGAGTTTCAGAAACTCTTCTTTATGAATAAGGATAATCATGGCAACCTGTTCATTATTCAGGATAGCAACTGTATCTACTATTATCATAAGAAAGAGGGTGTCTTCAAGAAAATTAATATCACGGGAATCCCCATTTCCGATATTGTAGACTTTTTTATCGACGGTAGCAACCGGATGTGGGTAGTGATGAAGGGCTACAACCGCTGTTATGATATACAGCGGGAAGACGCATCGGGAGATATAACTCTCTTACCGCAGAAAACCAACCTGATTTATCAGACTTCCTTAATCTATTGTTTTAATGACGAACAGTCTCTTTATTACATAGACAAAGGTTATAATTTCTATGCCTTCCACATTCCTACCCAAAAGAATGAGTTTATTGCCAACTTAGGCAAGGAAATACAGGAACGTGGCAAAGTGTCTTCCATCGTTCATTATCACAACAGCTATTTTGTGGGCTTTTTGATGGACGGTATTCTGTTACTGGAGAAACAAAAGGACGCGAATCATTATCAGGTTCAACCGTTACCTGTCAACAGCGGTGTCTTCTGTCTCAAGAAAGATCGTTTTCAGGATGTTGTCTGGATTGGTACCGACGGACAGGGCGTTTATCTTTATTCGAACCCGCTTTATTCTATCAAGTCAATGGTGCTTAGCAACTATACCGAGAAAATTGAACGTCCCGTACGTGCCTTGTATCTTGATGATGACCGTACTTTCTGGGTAGGAACCAAAGGAAACGGGATTCTTAAAATCTATGATTACGAATTTGATAAAAACCTCTCCGACTGCCGGGCGGAGGTGCTGACTACCTCCAACAGTGATTTGAGTAGTAATGCTGTTTATTGTTTTGCCCAAAGTCACCGGAATCTGCTTTGGATAGGAGATGAAGAAGGACTGAACTATTATTCATATCGGGAAAAGCGTATCAAGAACATACCGATACGGATTGGCAATGAGGACTTCAAATACATTCATGACATTTACGAAACGGCTGATTCCGAACTATGGCTGGCAAGTGTCGGTATGGGAGTGGTGAAGGCTCGCATTAGCGGAACGGCGGACAACCCGGTGATTGTGGATGCACAGCGTTACATCATCAATGACGGTGAATTGGGATCGAACTATTTCTTTACGATTTATGCAGAGAACGAAGCCAACTTGCTGTTTGGCAATAAAGGTTATGGAGTGTTCCGTTATAACGAAATGACAAATGGACTGGAACCTGTGTCTACCCATAAATACGAAAACATGACCCTGAATAATATACTTGCTATCAGTAAAGACAGCAGCAACAACTATCTTTTCGGAACGAGCTACGGATTGATAAAATACACTTCGGAAACTTCTTATCAACTCTTTAATGCCAAGAACGGTTTCCTGAATAATACCATTCATGCAATTCTCAAAAACGTTTCCGACAACTTCTGGTTGAGTACGAACCTCGGGTTAATCAATTTCGATACGAAACGGAATGTCTTTCGTTCTTACGGCTTCGGTGACGGTTTAAAAGTGGTAGAGTTTAGTGACGGTGCCGCTTTCCGGGACCCTCGGACAGGCATTCTGTTCTTTGGTGGAATCAATGGCTTCGTAGCCATCCGGGCAGACGGGCGTCCGGAGCAGCTTTATATGCCTCCTGTTTATTTTGACAAGCTATCCATCTTCGGTGAACAGTATAATCTGGGCGAATTCCTTACTCGGAAGAAAGAAACCGAAGTCCTGAATTTGCAGTATGACCAAAATTTCTTCTCAGTTTCATTCGCCTCTGTGGATTACCTGAACGGTAACAATCGTACCTATTTCTATAAACTGAAAGGATTGAGTGACCAATGGGTAAACAACGGTTCGGAAAGCGGAGTCTCTTTTACGAATATGGCTCCCGGCGAATACACCCTGCTGGTGAAATATTATAATAGTGTTTTTGATAAAGAAAGTGATGTCTATTCGTTAGTCATTCGTATGGGCGATCCGTGGTATGCTTCCTGGTGGGCCTACCTGATTTATGCCTTGTGCCTGCTTTTACTGGTAGCTTTATTGATACGTTCTTTTATCCTGCGCTCCAAACGTAAAAAGCAGGAATTGCTGAATGAGATAGAGAAACGTCATCAGAAGAATGTCTTCGAATCCAAACTCCGTTTCTTTACCAATATCGCGCATGAGTTCTGTACTCCGCTGACCTTGATTTATGGTCCTTGCGGACGAATCCTCTCGTCGAAAGGACTTAGTAAATTTGTTGTGGACTATGTACAGATGATTCAGACAAATGCTGAACGCCTCAATAACCTGATTCATGAGTTGATCGAGTTCCGCCGGATTGAAACGGGTAACAGGGAAGTGCGGGTGGAATCATTGAATGTATCTTTCATTGTGAAAGGAATAGCTAAAACATTTGTCGAAATGGCTAAATCCAGGAATATCACTTTCTTGAGTAAGATACCCGAACAGGTGATGTGGAACTCGGACAAGGGCTTTCTGAATACAATCATTATTAATCTGATTTCTAATGCTTTTAAATATACTCCCGACGGGCAAAGCATTAAGATTGAAGTGGATACGAACGGAGAAAATGTACTGATTCTTCGTGTTGCGAATGAAGGAAGTACCATCAAAGAAAAGGATTTCCAGTATATTTTCAACCGGTATGCTATTTTGGATAATTTCGAGAATCAGGACGAAAAGAACTTTTCACGGAATGGGTTAGGGCTGGCTATTTCTTATAATATGGCAAAGTTGCTGAATGGTACATTGAAAGTAGAAAATACTTCTGACGGATGGGTGATGTTTACATTGACTTTGCCAGTCATGGAACTGACTACCGGAGTATCGGAAACTAAACGGCTGACGGCGGAATATATTCCCAAGATAGATACTCAACCGATATTGAAACTTCCCCAGTATGAGTTTGACAAGATGCGTCCTACGCTTTTGGTGGTCGATGATGAAATTGAAATGTTGTGGTTTATCGGAGAAATCTTTTCCGGCGATTTCAATGTAGTAACCTTGCAAGACCCCGAACGACTGGATCAGGTGATGAATGAGGTTTATCCGAATGTGATTATCTGTGATGTCATGATGCCGGGCATTGGTGGAATTGAATTGACCCGACGGATTAAGTCGGTGAAAGAGACGGCGCATATTCCTATTATTGTGGTTTCCGGGCGGCATGAGATGGAACAACAGATGGAGGCTCTTTCTGCCGGTGCGGAGATGTATATCACCAAACCGTTTAGTGCGGAATATCTTCGTATATCTGTGTGTCAGGTGATGGAACGAAAAGAAGTATTAAAGAATTATTTCAGTTCGCCGATCAGTTCTTTTGAAAAGTCGGATGGAAAGTTAACGCACAAAGAGTCGAAGAAGTTCCTACAATCGGTTTTGAAGATAATCAATGATAATATAACAAACAAGGATTTAACGCCGCGTTATATTGCCGACCGGTTGGCAATCAGTCCCCGGAGTCTCTATCGGAAGATGGAAGAGATAGGAGAGGACAGTCCGACGGATTTGATAAAGGAATGTCGTTTGCATATAGCAAAAGATTTATTGCTGACCACTAAAAAGACGATTGATGAAATTGTATTCGATTCGGGATTCTCGAACAAAGTTACTTTCTTTAAGGTGTTCCGTGAAAAGTATGAATGTACGCCAAAAGAGTTTCGACAAAAACATTTAGCGGAAGTGCAGTAATAAATTTGAAATGTTGTAAAATAGAATACTATTCAGAATAGTTGTCACCTTATTCTAGAAGTAGATACATATTATGTAAAAGTTGAATTGTAGTGAAGGATAACTTTTTTTATATATGCAAATTGTCACAATGGAGTATTTTGTTCTTAGAGTATTTTTATGAAGTGTAAATACGTGCCAGTAGTATGTTAGATAGATATTGGGAGTGCATATGTTTGTTTTTACAAGATGATAAAGTGTATTATAGCGACAATATAGTAAATATTTGTGCCAAGAGAAAGAGACTGATTAAATATTCTGAGGGAATGGAAGTTTGAAAACTTACATTTGCAATATAATTGACTTGTGATTTTTATTATTAGAATAGTTATTATTTGTTATACTTTTAAATTAAAATGCTTATGAATATTATAGAAAGACATCCACCATGATTAATGATATGTATCATTTAAATTATATAACAGAAACTAATCAAATATAAAGAATATAGAAATGACAATAATAAAATATATAAAGTTTGTAGTTATAATTGTAATTGTTACAATTATTTTTTCCTGTTCTAAGAATGAGGCGGGAAATTCAGAATATGATCCTTCTCTTCCTATTTCTTTAACAGATTTTTTCCCAATACAAGGGGGAATGGCGACTAGAATGGTTATTGAGGGAGCTAATTTTGGAACAGATCTCTCACAAATCAAGGTGTTTTTTAACCAAAAAGAGGCGTCAATTGTAAGTGTGAAAAATAGTATTATTTATTTGCTTGTTCCTAAACTCCCAGGTAATGATTGTGTAGTTACTGTGAAAATTGGCGACCAAGAAGCTAAGTTTGCACGTAATTTCCAATATATAGAAAACTATTCTGTTACTACTATTGCCGGTCGACCTGGAACCAATTTGTTTGTGGAAGGTTCTTTGGCTACAGCACAATTTGGTCCTGTGCAACATCTTACAATTGATAATGAAAACAATCTCTTTATTACAGAACGAACTGGTAGTGATGGTAAGGGTACTTGTTCTGTATTGAATGAAGAGAGTGGCACAGTAACTCTGTTGTTTAAAGCGGACGATAATTTGAATGTACCAACTGTCAATGCTCAGACGCAGAATGTGTACATTCCTTTAGATGGAGGATATTCTTTCTATGAATTGAACCCTGTAAATCAATGGATTGCTAAGAAACGTTTGATACTTCATCCTTCCAAAGAACAGCAAGAGGAAGGAATGGGAGATTTTTCAATAAATTGGAAACATTCTTTGGCTTTTTCCGGATATGATGGTATGATTTATACTCGTTCTTATGGAGGAGATTTAGTAAAGATAGATCCAGAAACAAGAGTAGGACAGAAAGTCGGCAACTTTTTCCCTAATACAGATAGTTTTATTGTGGGGCATCCAACACAACCGGAAATTTTATATATAGCTTATGCTGCTAAACATGCTATTTATACTTACAATATAGAGACCGGAGAACACAAATTGTTTGCTGGGGCTTACGGACAAGCAGGTTGGAACGATGGAATTGCAACTGATGCAGAATTTAATGCTCCTCGTCAAATGACATTAGACATGGAAGGTAATATTTATGTAGCCGATAGTGGTAATCACTGCATTAGAATGATAGATAAAAATGGTATAGTGACGACTCCTATTGGAAAACCTGGAGAGGCAGGTTATGCAGATGGTAGCCTGGATATGGCTTTGCTTAACGATCCTAGAGGGGTAGCTGTAGATTCAGAAGGAGATGTGTATATTGCAGATTTAGGGAATAGCTGTATACGTAAACTTACACTTCAATAAATTAGTATAAATAAAAGAATAAAAATATAAAGATGAAAGTGAAATATGCATTAGTGCTATTATCTTTATTGATAAGTAGTATGGAATTGTTCGCACAAGAAGTCATAGAACTAAAAGGTTGCGTATACGATGAACAAAAGGCACCTGTACCGGGTGCAGCAGTTTATCTGAAAGACAGACCAGGTGTTGGTGTTTCAACAAATATCGATGGTGAGTTCGCTATAAAAACAACAATAGGGGATATACTTGTAGTTTCTTTTATTGGTTATAAGACTCAAGAAAAACTGATTACTAAACAAGAAAAACTAATAATTACCTTATCTCCTGAGACAGAAGAACTGGAAGAAGTTGTGATAACGGGACTGGGAACTTCGCAAAGGAAAGTGAGTTTAGTGGGAGCTGTAACAAATGTAGATATGAATCAATTTAAAGCACCGTCTGCATCTATTAATAATATGTTAGGAGGACGTGTTGCTGGTGTCATTTCTCAACAATATAGCGGAGAACCGGGAAAGAATGTTTCGGAGTTTTGGGTGCGAGGAATTGGTACTTTTGGGGCGAATAGCGGTGCTTTGGTTTTAATTGATGGATTGGAAGGTAATCTTTCAATGGTTGATCCTGCTGATGTTGAGAGTTTCTCTATTTTGAAAGACGCATCCGCAACAGCCGTATACGGTGTAAGAGGTGCTAATGGAGTGGTTTTAATCACAACAAAAAGGGGTACAGCGGAGAAACTTCAAGTTACCGCTCGTGCAAACTTTACTATATCGAAATTAACTCGAATGCCTGAATATCTGCAAGCGTATGAGTATGCCCAGTTGGCAAATGAGGCAAAAATTGTGCGCGGAGATCTGCCATTGTATGATGATATTACTTTATATACGATAAAACATCAATTGGATCCGGATCTTTATCCTGATGTGAACTGGAGAGACGAGACTTTGAATAAAACGTCTTTTAAACAGACTTATTATGCAAGTGCTAGAGGTGGAGGTAGTGTAGCTAAATATTTTTTAAGTCTGGGAATGTCAAAAGAAGATGCTGCCTATAAAATAGATAAGAACAGTAAATATAACAAAGGATTAGGTTATAACAAATTTACTTATCGCTCTAATATAGATATGAATCTTACAAAAACAACAAATTTGTATTTTGGAATGGAGGGATGGTTTACTATTAATAAAGAACCTGGCAATTCTGACAAAAATGCAACAGATGCTGTATGGAATGCTCAAGCATTATTAACTCCATTAACTATTCCAACAAAATACTCTACAGGGCAGTTACCTTCGTATGGGGCTCTTAATGCATATTCACCATATGTGATGATTAATCATACCGGTAAAAAGCAAACTGAAAATAGCAGTAACCAGATATCGCTTGCTTTAAATCAAGATCTTTCTTTTATAACAAAAGGACTGAAAATACGCGCACAGGGTGCTATAACAAGAAATACCAATTATTCAGAACGTCGTTATGTATTGCCGGAAATGTATTATGCAACTGGGCGATATGCGAATGGACAACTTCAGTTGGTAAAGAAACATGATGAAGTGAAAGCTCAATTCTCTAATTATCAGAATCAGTATTCAAAATACCACTTTGAATCAACGCTTAATTACGAACGTTTGTTTGGAACTGATCACCGTGTTTCGGCTTTGGCATATTATTATATGAGTTCGGAGAAAAATCTGCAAGATATAGCTGATGCTGATTCGAATTTTAAAACAATGGCTGCGATACCTAAGCGTTATCAAGGAATTTCGAGCAGAGTGACATATGGGTTTAGAGATACTTATCTAATGGACTTAAACTTTGGATATACAGGTTCTGAAAACTTCCAACCGGGAAAACAATTCGGTTTTTTCCCTTCATTTGCTTTGGGTTGGATTCCGACTCAATATGACATAGTGAAAGAGAAATTGCCTTGGCTGGATCATTTGAAACTTCGAGGTTCATACGGACTTGTAGGAAATGATAGGATAACGTCTAAAAGGTTTCCTTATTTGACGATTGTAGATAGTGGAGCATCTCTTGGTTGGGGAGGAAATGTTGGAGGAGGTATTTCCGAATCTGTAATTGGAGCTGATAACTTGGAGTGGGAGAAATCAAAAAAATTAGATATTGGAATCGAAGGCAAATTGTTTGATAATAAAATCGATTTTGTCGTGGATTATTTTTTTGATAAACGTGAAGGTATTTTCCAACAAAGGGCGCAAATTCCTAATTATGTAGGATTGGTTAATCTGCCGTATGGTAATGTTGGCCAAATGAAAAGTTGGGGAGCCGATGGAAATATCTCATATACCCAACAGATCAACAAAGACATGTCTTTTGTTATTAGAGGAAATTTCACTTACTCCAAAAACAAGATTGATAATTGGGAACAGATAGAGCAGAAATATGCATATCAGAATTTTAGTGGTTGGCCTTATGGTATTCAACGAGGATATATTGCTTTAGGATTATTTAGAGATGAAGCTGATATCAATAACAGTCCGATACAAACCTTTGGAATTTATGAAGCAGGGGATATTAAATATAAAGATGTAAATGGCGATGGAAGAATTGATGTAGATGATCAAGTGCCTTTGTCTTACGACAATTATCCTCGGTTGATGTATGGATTTGGTGGAGAATTTAGATATAAAAACTTAACGTTCAATATTCTTTTTAAGGGAATTGGGAAAAAAGACTTTTTTTATACTTCAGAAGAGTCGGGCTTTGGCTATTACCCGTTTTTATACGGAGAAACAGGAAATGTATTGTCAATTGTAGCAAATTCCAAAAACAGGTGGATACCAGCTTCATACTCGGGTGACCCTTCTACGGAGAACCCAAACGCGAGGTTTCCGCGGTTAAGCTATGGAAAAAATGGTAATAATACACAGAAATCTACATTCTGGAAGGCAAATGGACAATATTTAAGATTACAAGAGATAAGTATTGGCTATAATTTGAAACTGAAGGCTCTTTCTAAAGTAGGAATTAGTTCTATTGATTTACAGTTGGTTGGACAGGACCTTTATGTTTGGGATAAAATAGGTGGATTATGGGATCCTGAACAGACCACTAAGAATGGCCGAGCTTATCCTATTCCAGCAACTTATTCATTACAAATGTATATTAATTTTTAATTGTTAGAATATGAAAAATATTATAATATTCATACAACTTGGCATGCTTCTTTGTATGAGTTCATGTAATTTTCTTAACGTAGAAGATGAGTTTAATGATATGTTCTCTTATGATTCGGTATTTGCCAATAAAAGAAACGTAGAGAGATATTTATGGGCAACGGCAGCCAATTTTCCAGATGAGGGAAAACTGTTTCAATATCCTTACACTCCTGGCCCGTTGGCCTGTGATGAGGCCTTTACTACATTTGGCAGTGATCAATTTTTAGGTATGGGGTTTGTCTTAGGCGAAATCACTCCTGATAATTCAGGAGGTTTGGGAAATTGGGGAACCATGTATAAGATTATACGAAAATCAAACTTGATATTTAGCAGGATAGATGAAGCAAAAGACCTGAAAACAACAGAAAAGTTAGAGCTTCTTGCTTATACACGTTTTATGAGGGCATACGCTTATTATAATTTATTGATGGATTTTGGTCCGCTTGTCATACTGGGCGATGAAGTCATGCATAATAATGCATCTATAGATTATTATAATACTCATCGGTCAACTTATGACGAATCGGTAGAGTATGTGTGTGGAGAACTGGAAGCTGCTGCGGTAAATCTTCCGATCACTGTACCTATCAGTCAGTTTGGACGACCGACAAAAGGTGCGGCGTATGGTTTAATTGCGCGATTAAGATTGCAACATGCCAGTCCGTTATATAATGGAGGCAGTGTGGCTAAAACGTATTTTGGTTCATGGAGAAGGAGTGTCGACAATGCATATTATGTATCGCAAACGGAGAATGTGGAACGATGGGCATTGGCTGCAGCTGCTTGTGCGCGAATAATGAATATGGGATTGTATGAACTTCATACAATAAAAAGTGATGTCAATACGCCTAAATTGCCACAAGGGGTGCCATCTACCCTCTTTCCGGAAGGAGCAGGTGGTATAGATCCATTCAGATCATATTCTGATATGTTTACGGGGGAAACTGTTCCGCAAACAAACCCAGAATATATTTGGGGAAGAATGTCCGGTAATATTGCGGATATAACAAGACATTCTTTTAATGGAGATATTTTAGGAGGTTTCAATGGTATGTGTGTTCCACAAAAAGTAATAGATAAATATAAAATGGCGGATGGACGAAGTATCCAGAATTCGAGTTCTGAATATCCCTACTCTGAAGATGGTATGACCAATACGGGACAAATGACATTCTCGGGGTATACATTGAATACGGGCATTAGCAATATGTATGCTAACCGTGAAATGCGTTTTTATGCTTCTATAGGTTTCTCAAGACGTTATTGGACGGCTAGTTCTACAAGCGATACAAGAAAGAAAAATATAACTGTCACATATGATAAAAATGGTAATTCGGGTAGATACAGTAGTGCCAATGTGAAGAATGACTATCCGAGTACAGGTTATGTGATAACGAAATATATTCATGAATCAGATGCATGGAGCGGCGAAGGAGCACAACGGGTTGCCAAAGGATTTCCGATTATTCGTTATGCAGAAATTCTATTATCTTATGCTGAGGCATTAAATAATTTGGGCAATGCCTCTTTCACAGTTACTCTTCCTGACGGTTTTGAATATACAGCATACCGGAATCTTGATGAGATAGCAAAATCATTTAATCGGGTGCGTTATAGAGCAGGGCTTCCAGGACTGACGAATGAAGAATTGGAAGACCCGGTCAAAGTGCAAGAACAGATTGTAGACGAACGCATGATAGAATTCCTGTTTGAGAATCGCAGATACTATGATGTTCGTAGATGGGGAATATATGAAGAGTCGGAAACTGAGCCTATCACGGGGATGGATATAGAATCTGCTGAGCCGGAATATTACAACAGAGTTATAGTGAATCATTCACGTGTGCGAAACAGAGTTGTTAATAAAAAGATGATTTTTCTGCCTATTTCCAGGACAGAGATCAGAAAAGTTAAAGATTTGGACCAAAATCCAGGATGGGCAAACTAAAAATATGTGATATGAAAAAAAATATAAAAATGATGCTGGCTCTCGTTGGGGGGCTGTTAATGATAGGGTGTGATGAAGATGCCATGTTTAAAGAAGAATTGTATGATAAATATGTTTATATTGTTAGCAATGAAGAACAAATACACAATTTATTATTCTCTTTGAATAAGGATAAGGATGTGTGTACTGTTTCTGTAGCGTACAGTGGTACACAGAAGGTAGACGACGATGTTCAAGTTACTCTTGAAAAAGATAAGGAGATATTAGGCAAATATAATTATAGCAATTTTGATATTGATGAGGAAAGATATGCAAAAGAACTCAAAAACCATTGCTATGAAATGCCACAAATGAGCGTGCTTTTGCATCACGATGATGTTGATCCGTATGCTACATTGCCTATTGTCATGAAACAGGAAGCCTTGTCCGCACTTTCGCCTGATTCGACTTATTTTATTCCATTGAGAATCAAAGATGTGTCTGGGTATCAAATCAACGAGAAAAAACGAAATGTCCTATGTCGTATTTATACATATAATGAATATGCCAATACGAAAGAGTCAACTCAATATACAATGAAAGGGTATCGTATCGTAGGAGATAATTCTTCCTCTATTAGTGGCTCTAAAAAAGTTGATCCGGTTAACGCTAATTCGGTGAGAATGTTTGTTGGGAATGTAAAGTTTGAGGCAAATGAAAAAGTTATAGCTAAGAATGCTGTGACTATCGAAGTGCAAAAAGATAATTCGATAAAGATGTATCCTTACGTTCGCGATACTAAAACGCTTGAAGTTCAATTGATGACTCCGCCTAATGATAGCGAAGAGGATTTTATCTATCAAAATGTTTATGAAAAAAAGAATAAACGCTTTTTGCTATATTATAAATATCGGACAAGAGATAATGAAAATTCTTGGTGGTCGGAATGGGTAGTAGTGAAAGAGGCTACTAAGCGATTAGATATGCAAACTGAATAATAAGAACGAATAATTATGAAAAAAATAATAAAGAAATATTTCTTTTTGGCATTTGCTATTACAATGTATTCGTGTAATGAAGATGAAAAGTATGATATATTAGAAAGATATATTCCTGAAACTGTAACTTCTGACGAAATAGCTCCTGTGCTTAATTTGCAGGCACAATATATGGATAGTAATAGCGAAACAGTGCTTGTAACATGGATGAATCCGGAAGATAAATTTTTGTCTAAAGTGGAAATCTCTTGCTGTTCCGCGAATGATAATCTTTTGGGTGAACCTGTTTTGTTGGACGCTGTTTCTACCAAAGTAGGTTTTTACCAGACGTCATTTCCCGTGGAAGAGAGGGGATATGTAAAGATTGTAGCCATTAATGAAAAAGGAGTACGCTCGGAAGCCCGTACAGCAGAGATCCTTTCTTCTCAACAAAATTTTGTATATAGAGCAGATTATTTGATGTCTTCTGTGATTGAATTATTTTTTGGTGGGAGATATAATGCATGGAATGAGAATTATCCCAATGCTACAGGTCCCTATTGGGATGGCATTGCAGCCGTTTGGGGACAAGGTGCAGCTTACTCTGGATTTGCTACAATGTATAAGGTCGCAAAGGAAACCAATAATGAGAAACTAAGCGCAAAATATGCAGAAAAGGAAGAAACTTTTCTAAATTCAATAGACATTTTTTTGAATAATGGTAGTGGACGGAAATCTCTTGCTTATGGTACTTATATTGGCCCGAATGATGAGCGTTATTACGATGATAATGTCTGGATTGGCATCGAAATGGCCAATTTATATGAACTTACAGGGAATGAAGTTTATTTGCAGCATGCAAATACTGTTTGGAACTTTATTAAGGAAGGGATAGATGACGTGACTGGCGGTGGAGTATATTGGAAAGAAGGTGCGGAGTCAAAGCATACATGTTCCACTGCCCCGGCAGCTGTAATGGCTCTAAAATTATACCAGTTGACCAAAGATGAATCATATTTGGATATAGCAAAGAACTTGTATTCATACTGTAAAGATGTATTGCAAGATCCGAATGACTATTTATTTTATGACAATGTTCGCTTAAGTAATCCTTCCGATAAGAATTCGGAACTTAAGGTGTCTAAGGATAAATTTACGTATAATTCGGGACAACCAATGTTAGCTGCTGCTATGTTGTATCAGATTACAAAAGAAGAACAATTTCTGGAAGATGCCCAGAATATAGCTCAGTCGATTTATAAAAAATGGTTTAAAAACTATCATTCGTCTATACTTAATAGAGATATAATGATATTGAGCGATCAAAACACTTGGTTTAATGCCGTTATGTTCAGAGGATTCGTAGAGCTATATAAAATAGATAAGAACGATGTTTATGTCAAAGCGGTGAGAAATACCATGGAACATGCTTGGCAAAGTAACTGTAGAAATCGGTTAACTAATCTAATGAGTGACGATTATACAGGTAGTAAGAACGAAAAAAAATGGAATATAAAGACACAAGGTGCTTTTGTTGAAATCTTCTCACTTATTGGGGAATTGGAACAACTTGGATGTTTTCAGGAGTAGCTAAATAAATTAGTTGTAAAATTTTTGCAAGGTTGCTTGGTCTCTTAAAGATTGAATTCTATTTGTAGATTAAGCGCCTTGCAAAAAAAAAAATTATGGAGCATAAATTAAAAACTTTTTGTATTGGTGCATTGTTGATGTTATTGCAAGTGAATGAAACATTAGCAGAAAGTGGCTATGAATTGTGGTTACGCTATCACTTAATTGAAGATGTTGCGTTAAAAAGATATTATCAAATAAAGAACAGTTCGATTGTTTTCACTGCAAGAACGCAAAAACAATTGGTGGCAAAAACAGAACTATATAATGGATTGAAAGGACTACTTGACTTTACTATACAAGAAACGCATGATGTAAAAGATAATTGTTTGTTGGTAGGAAACGTGGAGTCTTCTCCGTTGATAGCTTCCCTTTTGGGTGCAAAAGAACTTGATAGCTTAGGCGATGAAGGATATATAATCCGTTCGTTGCAGATTAAGCAAAAAAAAGTGACAGTTGTGGCTGCGCAAAAGGACCAAGGGCTGTTGTATGCAATTTTTCATTATTTGAAATTAATTCAAACACATCAATCATTAGATGAGGTGTCTGTTAAAGAAGTTCCCAAAATAATATATAGAGTATTGAATCATTGGGATAACTTAGATGGTACAATTGAAAGAGGATATGCAGGTTATTCTTTATGGGATTGGGAACGTTTGCCTTACTATCGGAGTCAACGATGTGTTGATTATGCGAGGGCAAACGCTTCAATAGGTATTAATGGTATTGTATTGAATAATGTGAATGCAAATGCAAAAAGTCTGCGTACAGAGTGGTTGATAAAGGCTGCAGGGTTGGCTGATTCTTTTCGTCCTTATGGCATCCGGGTATTTCTGACGGCCCGTTTTAGTGCTCCACAGGAAATTGGTAACTTGGATACATCAGACCCAATGAATCCTAAAGTGAAGCAGTGGTGGAAAAACAAAGTAGCAGAAATTTATGAATATATTCCGGATTTTGGTGGCTTTCTGATAAAGGCAAATTCGGAAGGGCAGCCTGGACCGCAAGATTATGGACGTACTCACGCTGAAGGTGCCAATATGATAGCCGAAGCATTGCAACCTTATGGTGGTATACTGTTTTGGCGTGCTTTTGTTTATAAAAATGAGCGGCATGTCGACCGGGTTGTTACTGGATATAATGAGTTTAAACCTCTTGATGGACAATTCAAAGAAAATGTGTTTTTGCAGACTAAAAATGGGGCAATAGATTTTCAGCCACGAGAACCATTTCATCCATTGTTTGGGAAAATGCCCAATACAGCTTTATCTCTTGAATTTCAAATTACACAAGAAAATCTGGGACATGCAGGGCATTTAGTATATTTGGCACCTTTATTTGAGGAGACATTGCAATCGGATGTTTATGGGGATGGAAAAGGAAATACAGTGTCGAAGATTCTTCAGAATTGTCATGAAACGTGTGGAATGTCTGCAATAGCTGGAGTGTCAAATGTAGGAACTGATTTAAATTGGACGGGATATTTGTTTGGACAGGCTAATTGGCATGCGTTTGGAAGATTGGCTTGGAACCCGGATCTGACAAGCGAAAAAGTGTCAGAGGAATGGGTGCGTATGACATTCTCTAATCGGGAAGATGTAGTAGATTCGATAAAAAGAATGATGTTGATTTCACGGGAGGCAGCAGTGAATTATATGATGCCCTTAGGGCTTAATCATATTATGAATTTTCATACACACAATGGTCCGGAGCCATGGCATGATGATCCTTTATGGACGGCTTATGATTATCATCAAGTAACAAAAGATAGTATAGGGGTTGATCGAACTGGTAAAGGTAGTAAGGCTACAGGTCAATATCATAAATTGGTTGGAGCATATTTTGAAAACTTGGAAACTTGTCCGGATAGATATTTGCTTTGGTTTCATCGGCTCCCTTGGGAATATAAGATGAAATCGGGACAGACATTATGGAATGAGCTTGTAGATCATTATTATAAGGGCGTAGAAGAGGTCAGAACCATGCAAAGTATTTGGACTTCATTAAAGGATGTGATAGATGATGAACGCTTTACGAGCACGGAGGATTTACTTCAGAACCAAGAACGTGAGGCTGTCTGGTGGAGAGATGCTTGCTTGCTTTTTTTCAAGGAGTACTCTCAAATGCCTATTCCTGAGGTGTATGAATCGCCTCGCTATTCTTTGGATTATTATAAAAAGATTCCCTTTCCGTATGATTGGGATAAAACACAAATGTTTAAGTGATGATAAGTATATATAGATTTTTAATTGTTTCAGTTGTGATAGGATGGGCTATTAATATAAAAGCCCAGATAAAAGTGGCTTGTGTTGGTAATAGTATTACAGAAAATATAGCCTTATCAAATAAACATAAATATCCATCCATTTTGCAAGACCTTTTGGGAAATGGATATATTGTTCGTAATTATGGTATCGGGGCACGTACAATGCTGAAAAAAGGAGATTATCCATATTGGAATGAAGAACGATATAAAGAAGTGCTTGCATGGAATCCTGATATTGTAATTGTAAAAATGGGAACAAATGATGCGAAAGCGAAGAATTGGGTTTATAAAGATAATTTTGAAAATGATTATATTGAATTTGTACGTTCTTTTCAGACTTTGCCAAGTCATCCGAAAGTCTTTATTTGCTATCCCATTCCAACGTTTAAAGACAATTTCCTTCCTGTAGAGGATCAGCTTCTTGTAAAAGAAATGATGCCAATGATAGACAATATATCCAAGGCAACTTGTGCTGACATTATAGATTTACATACACCTTTGGTTGGAAAGGATGATTGTGTGTATGATAAAGTGCATCCTAATGAGAAAGGAACGAAGATTATGGCGCGTGTTATTGCACGAAAAATATGTCCGCATAGAAAGTTTCCTTTTCCCCCGGAAAAAAAGATAAATGTTGTGTTTGTTGGCAATAGCATTACAGAAGCTACATACTTGAAAATTACTCCGCCTGAATGGACAACTGTTTATTTAGATAGTTTAGGGTATGATGTACAGTCTGTAAATTGTGGAAAAAGTGGTTATACTACTTTTGATTTCCTTCCTGGTAAGGATGGTTTTGAATATGTGATAAGAAAAGCCGATGAGCTATATAAGAAAGATAAAAGAAATCTTGTGTTTTCTTTTTGTTTGGGAGTAAATGATAGCGCTTGTACCGGAACCAATGGAGCACCTGTTTCGGCTGAACAATATGAAAGTAATATGCAGTTGATTATTGATAGCTTATGTTTTCGATTTCCCGAGGCAAAAGTGGTGTTGCATTATCCTATCTGGTATAGCCCTAACACGTATAATAGTGCTATGTATCTTAAGGAGGGATTAAAACGTTTGCAAACTTATTTTGCTGCGATAGAAAGACTTGGCAGAAAGAATAAGGGTAGGGCTATGATCGGAGACACAAAAGGATTTAAGGTCTTTCGCAAGCATTATAAAAAATACCATACCCCTCAAGAAGGTAAACGAGGAGTTTTTTATTTACATCCGAATGCGGAGGGAGCGAGGGTATTAGGTCGGTTATGGAGTGAAGGTATTAAACAATAATTTTATTTATTAAATTAAAAAAAATATGAGAAAGGTTGTATTGCAAATTATCTGTTGCTTGTTGGCATTAAATGTGCAGGCTCAAAAAAATATTGAGTTGTTTTCACCTGATGGAAACATAAAATTGGCATTAAACATATCAGATGAAATATCTTATACCATTTCGTGTGAAGATGTGATATTATTGGAGAACAACCGGTTACAGTTGGAATTAAATAATGAAGTCTTGGGGGAACATCCCCATTTGCAAGGACAGAAGAAGTGGAATGTAAAAGAAATGTTGAATCCTGTTGTTCCATTGAAATTCTCAACAATAGAGAATGAGTATTCTCAGTTGCTATTGGATTTTAAAGGGGGATATTCTTTGGAATTTAGGGCATTTAATGATGGGATTGCTTATCGGTTTATTATGAAGAAAAGAGGAAATATCGAGATCATGAATGAAGTCATGCAATTGAATTTTCCATCAGAATGTCAACTTCATCTGCAACAAACCGGGGGATTTAAGACCGCTTATGAAGAACCTTATTTACATTTGAAGAGTGGGGATGTGAGGTTGGAGAGTACGATGGCAACTTTACCATTGCTGCTTAGTTACCCCCAAAAATATTCGATATTACTTGGTGAGACAGAGGTGTTTGATTATCCATGTATGTTTGTAAAGGGAGGTGAAAAGAATTGTGTACGAGCTGTTTTTCCGAAAGTTCCTATACAGTTTGAAGAAGACGGGGATAGAAGTATGAAAATATTGGAGGAAGCAGCCTATATTGCAAGAACTACAGGGAAAAGAGAATTTCCATGGCGTTATTTCGTAATAGCTAAAGAGGATAAACAATTGGTGGAAAATACGATGTCATGTAGACTATCATCTGGTTGTAGCTTATTAGAAACCTCATGGATTAAACCTGGACAAGCGAGTTGGGAATGGTGGAATGATGCAGCTCCTTATGGACCTGATGTGAATTTTGTTTCGGGTTATAATCTGGAAACCTATAAATATTATATTGATTTTGCTTCGAAGTATGGCATTCGATATATTATTATGGATGAAGGATGGGCGAAAAGTACGCGCGACCCGTATACTCCGAATGCTAAAGTTGATGTTCATGAATTAATTCGCTATGCTGAAAAGAAGAATGTGGGAATAGTTCTTTGGCTAACATGGTTGACTGTGGAAAATAATATGGATTTATTTAAGACTTTCTCAGAATGGGGAGTAAAAGGTGTAAAAATAGATTTTATGGACAGAAGCGATCAATGGATGATGAATTTTTATGAACGTGTAGCAGCAGAAGCAGCTAAATATAAGTTGTTTGTAGACTTTCATGGTTCTGTGTCTCCTAAAGGATTAGAATATAAATATCCTAATGTACTTTCGTATGAAGGTGTAAGAGGTATGGAACAGATGGGAGGGGCCACTCCGGATAATAGTATTTTTATGCCTTTCATGAGAAATGCAGTGGGGGCGATGGACTATACTCCTGGTGCTATGTTAAGTATGCAGCCCAATGTATATTGTAGTCAAAGACCGAACTCTGCAAGTATAGGAACACGTGCTTATCAATTAGCATTATTCGTTATTTTTGAAAGTGGACTTCAGATGTTAGCCGACAATCCGACATTGTATTATCGTAATGCGGATTGTACTGAATTTATTACACGGGTACCTGTTACATGGGATGAAACGAAAGTGTTGGATGCTCGAATAGGTGAATATTTAATTGTTGCTAAACGGAAAGGAGAAAAGTGGTTTATTGGAGGAATGACTAATAATCGTAACTCAGAGCGTATATTTGAGATTAGTTTGGATTTTTTGAACGAAGACAGGGGCTATAAAATGGTTGCATTTGAAGATGGAATCAATGCTAATCGTCAAGCTATGGATTATAAAAGATATGAACGCTCTGTAAATAAAAAAGATAAAATAGTAATACGACTAGCGCGTAATGGAGGATTTGCTGCACTTATTGAATAATTTGATTGTATTATTTTATGGATGATGAAAATAGTCAACATAATATTCGCATATCTAAAAAATACGTTTTTTATTGGGGATATTCATAATTATGTAAAGAAAATAGTTTTCAAATACAAGCATAAATTGATCCCTATTCAAGTTCCAGCTATGAATTGGGTATATCTATATTGAGGATTTCCAAACAAGTTGTACTATTTCTTTGTATCATCTCGAAGGGAGAGTGAGGGCTTTGATTTATCGGTTTAATTTTTCTATGAGATTTATGGTATAATGGTTTCGATAGAAAAGCAGAAAGCTCGTCAGTTGTTCTAGCTGTTCTGTTATGAGGGAATACTATTGATGGTATTTTAATTATACAAGTTAAATGACTAGAATGAAATTCGTTTGTGTTTTATATAAACCAATACTAGGTAGTTCAAGGGTATTTGTGGTTTATTTTGGTTTGATGTTAAGTTACTATCTTTAATAGGGTCGATTCTGTTGGACTGATTATAATCGTTTCACAGCGATGGTTATTATTATGCTTGGATGAAATAATAGTGTGTTCTAAGATTGGTAATGATTATAATAACTGAATTGATAGGCGGGTAATGGTCTGTGTATGTTCACTGCTATTATCTGCCTGTTATTTTCCTGAGTCGTTAGGACAAGAAAAGGATAAAGAATAACAAAACGAATCATGTGGCTGAGATTTAAAATATTTATAGGATATATTACTCTGATTGCCCTGCTCTCTTTTACTATTTATTTCTTTCGTAAGGAACAGATGAAGCGAAACTGTTTGCAACAGGATGAACAGGAACTGCTTCATTTTTGGCATTTGACCGGGGAAGCCTACGCCGGTCTGCTGGATCTGGCCACTTATGGAGAGACGGTCAGTGTGTGGGACGAGAATGGCCGGGGTATTTATCAGAAAAGGAGAAACGAGGTATGCGGTACATTACAGTCCTTGAAGCAATATGTGCATGCATCCGGACAACGGGGGCGTATAGATTCGTTGTGCCTGCTTCTGGAGAGAAAGGAACAATTGCTTGACACGGTAATGCATACGTTCAGCCGTTTTCGTGAAGCCGGTGAAATCATAAACCGGAAAATCCCAGTGATTGTATCCCATATCCGCAATGAGAAAGCGCCTGTTGAAGTCAAAGAGGAAGTTCCGAAGAAAAGTTTCTGGTCCTTCCTCAAACGCAAGAAGAGAAAATCCGTTTATTCGGAACAGAAGGAAAAACGGGAACGGCTGCAACCTCCTGCGGAAAAAGACCGGAAGGTCTCAACTGCAAGTATACTTCATTCTTTAAACAGGGAACTGACCGGGCGGCAGGAGACTGAGCGTGAACGTCTGCTGGTACAAATGGAGCGTCTGTTCAATAACAATATGGCATTAAACTGCAGATTATACGGTATCATCAGAGATTTTGAATTGGAGACTGACCGGCGCCTTGAGGAACGTTACATGCAGTTCTTCAAGGCACGGGAACGGTCCTTTTATACGGTTTCCACCTTTGCCGTCTTTATTTCATTGCTGACTATTTTACTTTATATCATCATACATCGGGAGTTGAACCGGCGAAACCGATACCAGCGTCAGCTGGAAGCTTCCAACAGGGAAAACACGGAGCTCCTCCAATCCAGAAAGCGTATGATGCTGACTATCGCCCATGACCTGCGCTCTCCCCTTGCCATTATCAGAGCAACGGCGGAGCTGCTGCCCGGCGAACAGGAAAGGGCTATGCAGGAGGAATACGCCGGAAATATCCGACATGCGTCAGACTATATGCTTTCGTTGGTGGACACGCTAATGAACTTCTATCTGCTTGATACAGGACAGGCACGGGAGAATATTTCCGTCTTTTGTCTGGAAACCCTGTTCAGGGAGATTACCAACAATTACATGCCGCTCGTTCAAAAGAAAGGATTGCAACTGTTGACCCGGTATTCCGGCATGAACGCTGTTGTCAGTTGTGACAAGGGACATTTACAGCAGATTGTGAACAACCTGCTTTCCAACGCCCTGAAATTTACCGGGAAAGGATATGTCCGGCTGGAAGCGACTTTCAACGTCGGCGAATTGTGTATCAAAGTGCAGGATACGGGAGCGGGAATGAATGATGAGGAGCAGGAACGGATATTCGATGCGTTCGAAAGGCTTGATAATGCCCGTGGCGTTTCCGGTTTCGGACTTGGCCTTGCCATCGTTTCCCGGCTTGTTTCACAGCTGGGCGGTTCCATCGGGGTGGAGAGTCACCCGGGGGAAGGCAGCTGTTTTACGGTATCTCTTCCCCTTTCCCCTGCCGACAGCGGTTTCTTGAAGGAAGAGTTACAATTTCCGTCTGACTATCAAACGGAAGGACTGCGTATTCTCCTTCTTGACGATGACCCGAGACAACTTTCCGCAACACGTGAGATGTTCAGGCGAAACCGGGTTGAATGTGACTGTTATACCGATTTCCGTCAGGTGGTTGCAAGATTGCGGGATGAGGATTATGACGCGTTGCTGACGGATATCCGCATGCCTGACATGGACGGGTTCGGGCTGCTGGAGTTGTTGCGTTCATCCAATATGGAAAGGGCCGGAACAATTCCGGTCATAGCCGTGACTGCCGATATGAACCCGGAAGAGGAGTACCTTTCCCGGGGATTTGCCGGATGTATCCGTAAACCCTTCCGGATGAATGAGCTGCTGGAAACCGTTTCCCGAATCGTCAGAGGGAATAGGCAGACGGTATGGCAACCGGATTTTTCCCTGATTCTGACCGGGGAGGACAACAAGGGGGAGATGCTCGGTATCTTCATTCGGGAAAGCCGCAAGGACCTTGACAGGTTGCACGGGGCATTGGAAAGGGATGAGCGTCAGACAGTCCGAGAGATCCTGCACAAGAACCTTCCTCTGTGGACAAGTGTCCGCCTTGATTATCCGATAGAGGAACTGCAGACTATTGTACTGTCTGAACCGGAACTCTGGACGGAAGAACAGATAAGGTGTATCTATAAAGTAGGAGAAGCTGCCGGGAAACTAATTGCCTGTGCTGAAAATATGAAGAAGAATATAAAATAAGCAAATGAAAAATATACTGATTATAGAGGATGATGTTGTCTTCAGTCGCAGTATCAGTAACTGGCTGAAGAAAAAGGGTATGGCAACCGCTCATGTGGCTACACTCTCGGCGGCCCGTAAGGAACTTCAGGCTAAGGAGTTCGATCTTGTCCTGGCAGACCTGCGCCTGCCGGACGGCAGCAGTATGGAGCTGCTGAGGTGGATGAAGGGAAAACATTATTCCATCCCGTTCCTTATTATGACCAGTTACGGCCAGGTGGAGAATGCGGTGGAAGCCATGCAGCTTGGGGCTTCCAATTACCTTTGCAAGCCGGTACAGCCGGACCGGCTTTGGGAAGTCATAGAAAAAGAGTTCAGCCGTCCGCAGCATGGCAGCACGGAATTCTACCGTGGTGAAAGTGAAAAGGCCCGTGAGATGTACCGGCTGATAGGTCCTGTGGCCCGTTCTGACATGTCCGTCTTGCTTCGTGGAGCATCGGGTACGGGTAAGGAACATATTGCCGCCGAGATTCATGAGCGGAGCCTGCGCAGGCACAAGCCTTTTGTAGCTGTGGACTGCGGTGCCGTTTCCGATGACCTTGTCAGATCCGAATTCTTCGGGTACTGCAAAGGGGCGTTCACTGGTGCGGACAGTGACAAGGCGGGACTTTTCCAGGCTGCCGAAGGTGGTACGTTGTTCCTTGATGAAATCGGTAACCTTGCTCCCGTAAATCAGATGAAACTGCTTCGCGCCCTGCAGGAAAAGCGTTACCTGCCGGTCGGGACAGTCAGGGAACGGCCCTTTGATATCCGCCTTATCGCCGCCACCAATGCGGAACTGGAGAAGGCCATTGCGGAAGGGAGTTTCCGTGAGGACCTGTACCACCGGCTGAACGAGTTCACTATCCGGGTTCCCCTGCTCTCCGAATGCGGGGAGGATATCCTTCCGTTGGCTGAATTCTTTCTGAAGCAGTTTTCCGCTAGATACGGGAAATCGGTTCAGGGCTTCGACCGGGAAGCGGCTGCCGTGTTACGGCAATACGGCTGGCCGGGGAATATCCGCGAGCTGAAGAACACCGTCCGGCGTGCCGTCGTGTTTGCCGGGGAGGGGCGGATATCCGCACAGGAACTGAATCTGGATCAGGACATGAAATTGGGAAACATGACTGTCCGTCCGGAAAAGGAGGAGCAGCAGATACTTCGGATACTTGGGCAGACCGGCAACAACCGCACTCTTACCGCCCGTGTACTCGGCATCAGCCGGACTGCCCTGTATTACAAGCTGAGGAAATACGGTATTGTGTGAATAAGGGAATATAGGACAGCCCCCGGAAAACGGGGGCTGTTTCAGTATGCTCGGCATGGTTATTAGCTACCGGGTGCAAGTCCCCAATGAGCCCTAATAGCGGGAATCATACAGCCAATAGCAATGGTGTCCATCGCAAGTTGGAATCTGAAAGAAGCTGGCGGCAAATATCTGGTCTGACGAACAGAAACTTCATCTAAGGCATATGACCGTGGGTAAGGTTGCTGAACAAACCAAAGCCCTATAGCTATTCGGAAACGGTTGGTGTAAATGGAGCAGACATAAGCTAGAAAGTTAATACCCTTATCCGAGGAGGTCTCACGGACATACAGAATAGTTGTCTTTACGAAATGTATGGAGTAACGCTTGCCGTGAGAAGTCAGCAGAGGTCATAGTAGTGGGACTGTCGATATTCCCATGAAGGACCGAACCTAATAATTAAACGATAGTAATTGAAAGTTACCAAATGAAAGAAAGAATGCAGAAAACATCAGCCCAAGCTAATGACTTCCCTCAAAGAGATAGGACGGAATCCGAATGGTATTAGGGAGTGCAGACTTTCATGTGGATGACCGAAGACAACATCGTGGAAGTACCATTTGACAAAGAACACCTATTGGAAATCATCCTTAGTCCATCGAACCTGAACAAAGCCTATAAGGCGGTAGTCAGTAACAATGGAAGTGGCGGTATCGACAAGATGTCATGCGAACAATTATTGCCATGGCTAAAGGCCAATAAGGATGAACTGATAATCTCTTTGCAGTCCGGGACTTATCGTCCCAACCCTGTACGCAGGGTAGAAATACCAAAGGACAATGGCAAAAAGCGCCTCTTAGGAATCCCCACAGTGGTAGACCGATTGGTGCAACAAGCCATAAACCAAGTGTTGACGCTGATATACGAGCGTCAGTTTTCCAAGACAAGTTACGGGTTCCGTCCCCAAAGGGGTTGCCATGATGCTCTCCGTAAGGCGCAAAAGATAGTGAGTGAAGGTTATATATATGTAGTCGACCTCGACCTTGAACGCTTTTTCGATACGGTAAGTCATAGCAAGCTGATAGAAATACTCAGCCGTACCATAAAGGATGGAAGGGTAATAAGTCTGATACACAAATATCTTCGTAGCGGTGTAATAAACCGAGGAATGTTCGAGAGGAGTACAGAAGGAACTCCCCAAGGAGGTCCTCTAAGTCCTCTGTTAAGTAATATCATGCTCAATGAATTGGACAAGGAACTGGAAAGACGTGGCCCCCCCTTTGTCCGTTACGCAGACGATGCGATGATATTTTGCAAATCCAAACGTGCCGCCAAACGTGTAAGGGAATCGATAACTCTGTTCATAGAAGGGAAACTCTTCCTTAAAGTGAACCATGAAAAGACGGTCGTATCTTATGTGAAAGGAGTAAAGTTCTTGGGGTACTCCTTTTATGTGAAGAAAGGGGACTGTATTCTACTTGTACACTCAAAATCCAAAAACAAGATGAAATCAAAACTCAAAGAATTGACAAGTCGGAGTAATGGATGGGGATATGAGAAAAGGAAACAGAAACTCAAAGATTACATAAGAGGATGGATTGCCTACTTCTGCCTTGCACAAATGAAAAGGCTTTGTATTGAAACCGACGAATGGCTAAGACGACGTATTCGCATGTGTATCTGGAAATCATGGAAGAATGCCAAAACCCGAGTAGCAAACTTAAAGAAATGCGGTGTCTCTGAGTGGCAGGCATATCAATGGGGAAACACTCGTCTAGGTTATTGGCGTGTCTCGAACAGCCCAATAGTAACCTTTGTAATGTCCAATGATAAATTGCGTAAGGCAGGCTATGTGGAGTTCATGGACTGCTATCTCAAATGGTGCCCAAAATAGGAACCGCCGTATGCCGAACGGCACGTACGGTGGTGTGAGATTGTGCCACGAGAAGCATGTGCTAAATGCTTCGCAACTATGTAGGAGATGAGGGTAGGTCCCTCGCAATCAACTTGCAGGAGTGGGTTGCAAACCCGTATATGCTGCTCTTTCTCCATGGTCAGGGTAGTGAACGATATATGAAAAGGCAATGTATAAATTGTCAGGTAGCTTAATAGGAGATGACCGCAAGGGAACCATTGATGAAGCATCGAAAATAACCGTAGATGATGTCAAAACCAAGAGTTTCTCACTCTTTTGGGATAAGTAACGAGATTACCTGTTTATTGTCGTTATGGCATCCGGTGTACAGATGGCATGACCTGTTAAGAGGCTCTTATGTGGAACGTGGGAACCTGCTATAAGATGTTAACGGAAAATTCCAAGGGGCAGAACCTTCAAGGAAGAAAGTACGGATGCTTATAGTAGGGGCGGACTGACTCGTAGTAGTGTAGAAGTGCCTGTAATGGGTATGGAGCGAAGGGGTCAGCTTATTTAGCGTAAAAGTTAGTACAACTGATAAACAATTAGGAAGATGCAAAACGACAACGCAAAACCAATATCAATATCGAAGCAATTGGTTTATGATGCATTTCTGCGTGTGAAAGCAAACCGTGGAAGTGCAGGGATTGATAAGGTCACTCTTGAAGATTATGAAAAGAATCTGCGAGGTAACCTTTATAAACTATGGAATCGCATGAGTTCCGGCAGTTACTTTCCTCCATCGGTGAAGCTGGTAGAAATACCGAAGAGTACTGGTGGTAAACGTCCATTGGGTATCCCGACGGTATCTGATCGTGTAGCTCAAATGACTGTAGTAATGCTGATAACCCCTTCTATCGAACCTTGTTTTCATGAGGATTCTTATGCCTACCGTCCCCATCGCTCGGCGCATGATGCTGTTGGCAAAGCTCGTGAGCGTTGTTGGAAGTATGCGTGGGTTCTGGACATGGACATCAGTAAATTCTTTGACACCATAGACCATGAACTACTGCTGAAAGCCTTGAAACGGCATACGCAAGAAAAATGGGTATTGATGTATATAGAACGTTGGCTGAAAGTTCCTTATGAGAAATCGGATGGAAGTCAGGTTGACAGGGCTCTCGGTGTACCCCAAGGCAGTGTCATAGGTCCGGTTCTTGCGAATCTGTTTCTTCATTATACCTTTGACAAGTGGATGGAAAAGAACTTTCCCCGTGTTCCATTTGAGAGATATGCTGATGATACAATTTGTCACTGCCATAGTCTTAAACAGGCTGAGTATATGCAAGCGATGATTCAACAACGGTTTGAGTGCTGCAGGTTGCGGCTCAATGAAGAGAAAACGAAAATCGTCTATTGCAAAAGTAGCCGTCAAAAGGAGTGCTATCCCAATGTGACTTTTGACTTTCTTGGATTTACGTTTCAACCCCGGGAATCGGTAGATAAGTATGGCAACCGTTTTACGGGTTTCCTGCCGGCTATCAGCCGAAAATCAATGAAACGAATCAATGAGACGATGCGCAGTTGGCACCTAAACAGGCACTCAAATCTCACATTGGAACACCTTGCGTCTGATATAAATCCTATCGTACGAGGTTGGATGACTTATTATGGTAAGTTTTATCCTACCCGTTTGAAGTGGTTTATGCAGACGTTGAACGGACGTCTAGCCAGTTGGGTAATGTGTAAGTTCGAGCGTTATAGACATCGTTTCTATCCTGCTCAAGAATGGCTTGCCCGTATTGCAGAGAAAGAGGGGCTTATCTTTTATCATTGGAAATGTGGCGTTCTGCCAAGATTTACCAATAAAGAAAAGGTGAGTTCCCAATTGATAATGGTTAAATAAGTAAAGCCGTGTGAAGCGAGAGTTTCACGCACGGTTTATTGAGAAGCTCGGGGTGAAACTCCCCTTGCTTACTCGGCGGTCGGAAAACGAAAAAGTAGGAAGAATACCAATTCGTTTTCCTCCTACTCGATTCTTTCAAAATTATGGAGGGGAAAATGCGCATTTATTCCTGTTTCCCGTTTCTCTTCTTTTTGTCATCTTCATTCTCCAGTCCCAGCCGCCTGCAGAGTTCCGGGTCATTTTTAATGCGTTCCATTTCCATGTTAATGATTGCCTGCGCATCCGCCTTGATCCTGTCATAGTTCCGTCCGATCTGCTGCGTCATGATGTCGTTTCCCTCCCTGTCCCTGAATTCATTGATGACGGGTATTTTTTTGTAATTCTTCTCTTCCCCGCTGACTTTTTCGTGGTCTACGATGATTTCGGCGTGGAATATCTTCTGTTCTATTTTCTCTCCGAAGTTGTCCGATACGGCACCAACGAATGTTCCTTGTGAAAGATTTGCTATCTTGGAGGCAGGAATAAGAGAGTCGAGTTGCGTGTTGATTGAGGTGGACACATCCTGCCGGTTGATGGATACGGACTGCCGCTTCTGGAGTACTTTTCCGAACCGCTCTGAAAGTGTCCTGGCGGTTTCCCCGACCACCTGGCCGCTAAAAATATTACCCACAGTATTTTGCACTACTTTGGATTCTTTTTCACCATAATCGCGGTTTAACTGGCTGAAATCCTGAAAGCCCAGACAGACTGCTACCTTGTTACTTCGTGCCGTGGCAATCAGATTGTCCAGTCCCCTGAAATATATAGTCGGTAATTCGTCAATGATTACCGTACTTTTCAGTTGTCCTTTTTTATTAATCAGCTTTACAATGCGGGAATTGTACAATCCCAGGGCCGCCGAATAAATATTCTGTCGGTCGGGATTATTGCCTACGCACAGCAATTTCGGCTCGTTCGGATTGTTGATATCTAAGGAAAAATCATTACCCGTCATTACCCAGTAAAGCTGTGGTGAAATCATTCTGGTGAGCGGGATCTTTGCACTGGCAATCTGCCCCTGGAGCTGATCCTGAGCTCCGGATTTCCAGGCGTCCATAAAGGGTGAAAGGTAGTTCTCCAGCTCCGGATAAGAGGTTAATATAGTAAATAGATCTGAATACGGTTTGTTCAGCAGTTCCACCGCATGCGGGAATGTACAATAGATGCCGTTTTTGTAAATCTTTAAATACCAGATAATTGCCGCCAGAAGAATGATGGGTGATTCCACAAAGAAATCCCCCTGTTTCTCAATCCACGTTTTGTTCAAATTTAGCATGATTGTGTAGCTTGCTTCATATGCATCCGAGATGTCCGTCATGAACTCCGGATTGATAGGGTTACATCTGTGTGATCTACGCGGGTCATCGAAATTAATGACATAGAATTTGGGCTTTACCTTGTATTTATCCATATTGTTTAACAATGTGTTATATGCAATTATGGATAAATCGTCAAACTTGTAATCGTAAATGTAACAACTATATCCCTTTGAAATCATCTGGCGTATGTAGTTGTTTACCACTGCGTATGATTTTCCCGAACCGGGTGTGCCAAGCACGATAGTTGCGCGGAAGGGATTCACCACATTTATCCATCCGTCATTGAGTCTCCCCTGATACTGAAACTTTGTCGGCAGGTTGACCGAGTATTCATTTTCCATCAACCGGGTTTCCTGTTGGAAAGACTCGTTTTCGAGATTGAACACGTCCTCCATCAGGTTGTGCCTGTATAGACGGCTCATCCACAATCCTGCCATCAGCAGGCAAAGATATCCGGACACCAATGTGAATACATAAAGTGCGGTGACAGCCGCATGGGGTATGGGCAAATCCAATATCCACCAGTTGAAAAAGAAAAGGATGCATCCTGCGAAGAGTGCTGCATGGATTTTGTGCCGGGTGATCTTCTCGCCCTTGACACCTTTTGTTCCCAGACACGAGACGGCCAACAGCAGGATAGCTGCCAGTTTGCTCCATAGGACGCAATTGAAAATCCCGGTTGTATTGTTGAAGTTCATAATTATTTTGTCTATCACTTCCAGATTTAAATTCCAACTGGCAATGCTCGGATAACAATACACGTATACGTGTACCACCAAAAGAAAAATGCTCACCGCCCTTCCGAATTCCATTATTTTAGCGAGTGCTCTCAAATCGTCTTCCTGTTGCATAATACTTATGTGTAAATGGGGGTAATAATCAGTTTTCCTTAAATACCGCGGGACTTTCGTTTCGCTTTTCTCCTTTTCTTCATATGGCGTGCAAGGGCCTCCTCCCCGTAATCTACCGGATTTGTTTCCATGGAGAATATGCTTGCCGCCTGTTCCAATGGGCTTCCCGGTTCCGCCTTGTGCGAATGGTGCTGCCATAGTTCGGTGCCGGTATGTGCGGAACGTTCTGTGGCAGGTATACCGTCCCACCATTTGAAAAGTTCATTGTAAATGTTTGCGGAAAATTCCTTGCCCATGCGCGAACCGTTAAATACTTCCCGCCTGTTATGGTCGATGAACGTGACACCGTAGATACGTCCCTGCTCATTTTCCCGGAATATTGCATCAATGCGGGCTTTCTTTAATAGTCCGGCCAGTTCTTCACGCGAACGTGCGTGCCGCATGGCATAAATCACCTGTGCATGAATAGCCGGTGCCCATTTACCATCCTTGAAATCCCTGGTGTGTGAAAGCATCCTCTTTTCCAGGCGTTCGTTTCCGAAACGTTTGCCGAAGCGTGAACTCTTGAAAGGTGGGCTGACCACTTTTCCGCTGTCATCGGTAGCCGAATAGATAATACCGGTATAAGGCTCACCTTTGAATTCTCCCCGTACCTGTTTGGCTTCAATGTTTAGCGTGGATAACAGTGCACTGTATTCCCCGAAAGTCTGAAAGCGGTAACTTTCCAATACGGCTTTCAGGGTATTGCCTATCTGGTGCCGTACATCACCCTGGGTAGCATCCACTTTCTTCATTTCCGCTTTTTGATTCCGTTCTTCCATATCCGCACCGTTCCGCAGTCCAAAGTCTATTTCCAATTCCCGGCAGGCGGTCATGGAACGGCGATGCTCAAAAGAATCGTTGATTTTCCGTCCCTCTTCATCCACGCATACACTTACGATATGGATATGGGTATTGTGTGTATCACCGTGCTTGTAAGCAATGTAGGGCTGGTCGCCATATCCCATCTTCTGCATATAATTCTGCGCCAGTTCCGCCAGCTGTTCATCGGTCAGCTTGTCTTCCGGTGCCGGGCTGAGTGCAATGTGCAGGACGGGCTTCTCCGTGTTTCTGTTTGCCAACAGGTAATTCTCAAAGGAGAGCAGGGCGAGGCGCATGTCTTCGCCCGGTAGTCCCGGGCGGTCTGAAATCATCCGGTTGCCGGAGAGTATTTCAGCCGTCCCTTTCTCTACTTTCTCGTGATTGTAATGCAGTGCCCCGTACAGGCTGGCTCCATGACTTATTTTTGCAACCATTTCTTTTGGTATTCTTCGGTTAGTGCTATAACTTTTTTGGTCACTAGCATCAGTTCAAGTGTCATTTTCTCCAGTTTGTAAAGTAGCGACATTGCACGTTTCTCCCCGAAATTGGTCCTGATGGCACGTACGACTTGATTGTAGTTGTTACCGACAGCCTGGAATTGTCTGTGAAATTCCGTAAGGCGGATGTAGTAATCCATTGTCGCCTTGTCGATTTTAACCACTTTGATTGTGCCACCGAAGATGGCTTTTTTGATGAAACGTGTTTTGTCTTTTGCCTCTGATTCGGTAACCAACTTTTCAAACCGCATGTTTTCTCCGGCATTCAGGCGGAAGCTGTATTTGTAGTCCGCCGGATCGCTTTTGGGCTTTCTGCCCGTTTTTGCTCTCGATTCTTCCTTCATACTCATTGCATAATTATGGTCCGTCCTTTTTTCTCTTCCGGAATTTCCGACTTTGGAGGAAATTCCCCGACTGTCAGGTCGGGCAAGTGGTTTTCGTCGGACAGGATACTTCCTGTCCGACGAAAACACAACTTGCTATGTTCGTTTGAACATAGAATCCTCCTTCGTCGGATTGCTGCGCGACGTTCACGGCGTGCTGTAGTCCGATGAAGCATGGTTTCCTCCATAGTCTTATTCCGACTTTGCAAAGTTATGACGGATTAAGTGTTTGTAAAATAGAAGTTTATGTGACAAGTGATGACATCTGATGACATGTCATGTCAGGTGAAACGGATTTTAGTTATTGTATCAAAAATCCGTTCTACTTTTGGCGTGACGCAATGCAGCAAGGGACGGAACGGTACGGTATAAAAAATGCTTTATCAATACGGTGCCTATGGTAGTGGGACAATACTGTGTATTCCGGTTGAATGTGACATTGGTCATGTATGGATACGGCACCGTTCCGATGCAATGATACGTAGGCGTATCGATGCCATGAGGCAGCTTTTGTATAGATACAGTCATACATAACGAATATTGGCGTATGGCATCAAAGGTACATTCCGTTTTTAGTGTGACGCAAGGCTGCATGTATCGTATCGGTCCGGCACAAGAGAAGTCGTATTGATGTGGTGCAGAGTGTGACGGGACGGTACTGTGTACCCCGGTTGGATGCGATACCGCCCATGTATGGAAACAGTGATACACAGCCGTATTCATGCTGCCGTACAGTATTGTGCGGCGTCACTTGATGTAAGGATACAGGCGAAAAGAAAATAAGTCATTAACCCTTAATTTCATGAAGTTATGAAGAAGGAACCTTTATTTGTAGCCCTCAGCAATCAGAAGGGCGGAGTCGGTAAATCAACGTTAACCGTGTTGCTTGCCAGCTATTTCCATTACCATAAGGCAAAGAACGTGCTTGTGGTAGATTGTGACTATCCCCAGCACAGTATGATGACTATGCGTGAATGGGACATAAAAAATGTGGAAAAGACCCCTCGTCTGCAAAGTTTGCTGGTGGAGCAGTTCGGGGATACGGGCAGAAAGGCCTACAACATCCTGGCTTCCACGCCCGAACAGGCCAAGGAAACTGCCTATGGTTTTATAGACCGTTCCGATACCGAATATGACCTTGTCCTTTTGGACCTTCCCGGAACGGTCAATACCACAGGCGTTTTCCAGTCCATCATCAATATGGACTATGTTTTTACCCCGATCACCCAGGAGAGGATGGTCATGCAGAGCAGCATGTCATTTGTCCTGTCCATCCGGGAATATCTGCTTCATCACAAGGGAGTCCCCTTGCGTGATATCCATATGTTCTGGAATAAAATGGACAAGCGCGTCTCCAGGGACTTGTATGACGCTTATATGGAAATCATCCGTTCTTTGGGACTACCTGTATTGAATACGGTTCTTCCGGCTGCGGAGCGTTATAAAAAGGATGTCGGTTTGAACGGGCAGATATTCCGCAGCACCCTGTTTCCGCCTTCCGCCGCCGCTCTGAAAGGAAGCAACCTCGATTTGCTTGCCGCTGAAATGGAAACCATACTCGGACTTTAACCGGACATGACTATGGCAAACAAGAACAGATCCGTCTATAATGTGGACGAGGACGCGCTCAAGCGTATGGTAGCCGGAGATACAACGGCCTTGGAAAAGATAAGGAAACAGGATGAACGGCCGGAAGAAGATGCCGGTGCCTCCGGAGTGTTGGAAGAAAAAGAAAAGAAACCGGATGTTTCCATTGAGAAGAAACCGTTCGCGGGGAAGAAAACACCGCGGGCATACGGCTTTGATGATTACCGGGAACAATTCCTGCAACAGAAACTGACGGGAGCCAGAAGACAGACTTATATACATGATTCACTGTATAAGGTCCTGGCCAGGGTGCTTCCGGTCATTGCACCGGAAATGTCTGTCCCCACATTTGTGAACAGTGTACTGTCGGACCATCTGAAAAGGTATCAGGATATAATTAACGGAATGTATAATCGGGAAGCGACCCAAAAACCGGTGGAATGGGAACTATAGCTTATTTGTCGATACGTCTTGCCTGTGCCTGTTATATATTATATAAGGTATGTGGGCAGAAAAAGAAAATACGTGAAATTTGCGACCTGCTGTATGCGAAGTTACCTCCCGTAAAAAAGAAAGAGCCGGAAAACGTCTTGTCGGAACCGGGCGGCGAATCGGGCGTCATGGGCAGCACCCGTTTTGTCTATCTGGATGAGGATGCCGGAAAGAGTGTTGCCCCCTATATGAGCCAGCCGTTGGAAACGGCTGCGGATTTTATAGGTGAGGAGGAAGATGTCGCTGGGGAAGAAGTGGAATGTAAATTACCGTTGGAGGAGATGAGAATGCTGAAAGAGGAACAGGAAGAACTGGACAGAACGTATCCGGCAGTGGATGCCGTTTCACGGGCCGTAACGCCTGATGATCTTGACAATGCCGGCAACGTATTGTTTAAACTGAATGACGCTGACAAGGATGAAGAGAAATCCCTCCGTGCGGCCCTTACCCTGCACACCATCCGGGAAACGGACCTGTTTGAGATTTTTTCCTCCCAGGTCGAGAATAAGAATGTCATCGATAGTCTGATGGGAAAATATCTGGACGGGGACGGGAACCCTCTGCCCGTGCGGAAAACAAAATCTGTCGTACCTGTATCGGACGGTTGGAAGCAATATCTGTGACCTGTCGGGTATACCAAAAGCGCATCCCGGAACAAATGCCGGGATGCGCTTTTATTTTTTTGTTTTTTTTACGGCTGTTTTCTTCTATTCTTTATTTCCGGACAACTCGTTGTTGATTAACTCTTTGATCTGTTTTTGTGGAATCAGGTAACTGTATTCGGAAACTCCGATCGGAGCCGTTGAGCCTTGCAAGGCCACTTCCACTTCCACATTGTTCCTGTCCGCACACAATATAATACCGATGGACGGGTTCTCGTCCGGCATCTTTACTTGTCTGTCCAACAGGTTCAGGTAAAAGTTCATTTTCCCCACATATTCGGGTTGGAATGAACCTATTTTTAATTCCAGCGCTATCAGGGACCGGGTACAGCGGTTGAAAAAGAGCATATCCACAAAATACTCCTTATCCTCCAGTACCAGACGGTACTGGTTCCCGATAAAGCTGAACCCCTTTCCCATTTCGAGCAGGAACGTTTTTATCTTGTCCACGAGCCTTCTTTCCAATTCCAGTTCCAGTATGGGTTTTGTGATTCCCAGGAATTCCAGATTATACCTGCTTTTCAACATTTCCTCCGCCTGTTCCTGTAAACATTCCGGCAGGGTTTCCTTGAAATTATGCAATTTGGGTTGTTCCTCCCTTGTTGAGAAAGCGTCCGCTTTGATATAATTCAGTAGCACATCCCTTGTCCAGCCCAGTTCCGTGCTCCTTGTCGCGTAAAAGTATATTTCTTCCGGGTTCTTGCACTTGCTCATTAACAACAGGTTGTGTCCCCAAGGTAAAACTGCAACGCTCTGTTGCAGTTTCCGGCTTTCCCCGCAATATCGTTCATAGAACCGTTTCATTTCCCAGAGGTTTCTCGAAGAAAAGCCCGTAGTTCCGGGAAACTCTTTCTGCAAATCAGAAGCAAGCATTTCCACCACCTGTGCTCCGTATCCTTTGCTCAAATGTTGTGCGGACAGTTCCTTGCCGATGTTCCAATATAATTCCATTGTTGCACTGGTTATCTTGCGTGCAACCTAGATTCTTGAACTTTTGATTTCTGCAACGATGCGCTGCAGAATCTGTTTGTAATCATATTGAACTGTTTCCATTGTCCTGTCAGTTTATTTGCCACGAAGATAGTAATAATATTCCGGAAAACATGGAATTGTCCTTTCTTCATTATGTTTCATTGGCATTTCTTCGCTTCTGTTCTTTTGATGGAAAACTGGCTGTTGTAAACGTCTTTTTGTTTTACGTTTAAGAAAGAAACTTCTTATAAACTTTGATGCTGTTAATGGAGAACTGACAAGCTCCGGAATTAAATTGCTTTTATCAATATGGTTTTCTGGCAGATATTAACAGACTTGTTTCTCTTTCAACCGGGCTGAAAGACGTCTGTGCTTTGTAAGATATGACATCTGCTGACATTTGCTGCCACCTGATGAAATGTTTGTATCATGGTCTTTTGTCCCCTCCTATATTTGCGTTCGAATTCAATTTTATGTCTCACCTTAAACGATTCTACAATGAGAAAGAGAATCCTTTTTTCAGTGCTTTTCGCGTTTTTCGCGGTCGGCTCTTTTGCGCAGGGACAAGGGCTTGCGGGCATTAACGAAGCCACGAGCATGTTGACCTCGTATTTCGATCCGGCAACCAAACTGTGCTATGCCATCGGCGCGGTGCTTGGACTGGTCGGGGGTATCAAGACCTATAGCAAGTTTTCAAGCGGCGATCCCGACACCAGCAAGACGGCAGCCAGCTGGTTTTTCGCCTGTATATTTTTGATTGTGGCCGCCACTATCCTGCGTTCCTTCTTCCTTTAGAGGCTATGGAATACGAGATAAACAAAGGCGCGGGTAATCCTTTGGAGTTCAAGGGCCTGAAATCACAGTACCTTTTTATTTTTGCGGGCGGGCTTGTCGCGGTGCTGCTTGTGGTGGTCATCCTTTATATAGCCGGTGTGAACCAGTGGATATGCATTCCTTTCGGACTCCTGTCCGGTTCGCTGCTGGTCTGGCTGACCTTCCGCCTGAATGTCCGGTATGGTGAACACGGCCTTATGAAGCTGTTGTCGGGGAAACGCCATCCTCGTTATCTGATCCACCGCAGGAGGTTATTCCGATTACTGACCAAAAGAAGAAAGAAATGAGAAATGTATTGAAAGCGGAAACGCTTGAACGTAAGTTCCCCCTGCTGTCTGTGGAGAACGGCTGCATTGTCAGCAAGGATGCCGACCTGACCGTGGCCTTTGAGGTGGAACTTCCCGAACTGTTTACTATGACTGCGGCCGAATACGAGGCTGTCCACTCTTCCTGGGTAAAAGCTGTCAAAGTGCTGCCGGATTTTTCGGTTGTCTGCAAGCAGGACTGGTTCACGAAGGAGACCTACCGTCCTGATTTCCGGGACGGTGAACAGAGCTTCCTGTCGAAAAGCTATGAGCGCCATTTCAACGAGCGCCCGTACCTGAACCACAAATGCTACCTGTATCTGACGAAGACCACGCGTGAGCGCAGCCGGCAGAGGAGTGACTTTAACAGCCTCTGTCGCGGTTCCCTTCTGCCCAAGGAGATGGTTGACAAGGACACGGCGGCCCGGTTTCTGGAAGCTGTGGAACAGTTCGAGCGTATCATGAACGATTCCGGCCATGTCAGCCTGCGCAGGCTGGAGGCGGACGAGATTACCGGCACTGAGGGACGTCCCGGACTGGTGGAGAAATATTTCTCCCTGTCGCTGGAGGATGAAACCGCCGTGCTTCAGGACATCTGTCTTAACCCCGGCGGCATGCGTGTGGGTGACAAGCGGCTGTGTGTGCATACCCTTTCTGATACGGAGGACCTTCCCGTCAGGGTGTCCACCGATATGCGTTATGAACGTATGTCCACCGACCGCAGTGACTGCCGCCTCTCGTTCGCCGCTCCCGTCGGTCTGTTGCTTCCCTGTAACCATATCTATTCGCAGTATGTGTTTATAGACGACGCGCAGGAGATTCTCCGTACGATGGAAAAAACTTCCCGCAACATGCTCTCCCTCTCGAAGTACAGCCGGAGTAATGCGGTAAACCGGGAGTGGACGGAGATGTATCTGGATGAAGCCCATACGAAGGGCGTATTGCCCGTCCGCTGCCACTGCAACGTGACGGCGTGGGCTGAAGACAGGGAGGAACTCAGACGTGTGAAGAACGATACCGGCAGCCAGCTTGCCATGATGGAATGCACGCCGAGGCACAATACGGTGGATGCCCCGGTGCTCTACTGGGCTGGCATTCCCGGCAATGCGGGCGATTTTCCGGCAGAGGAGTCGTTCTACACCTTTCTGGAACAGGCCGTCTGTCTCTTTACGGCTGAAACCAATTACCGGAGTTCTCCCAGCCCGTTCGGCATCCGTATGGCTGACCGCCGGAACGGCATCCCCCTGCATGTTGACATCAGCGACCTGCCGATGAAACGCGGTATCATCACCAACCGCAACAAGTTCGTTCTCGGTCCCAGCGGTAGCGGCAAATCCTTTTTTACCAACCACCTGGTCAGACAATATTATGAACAGGGCACGCATATCCTGCTGGTGGACACGGGCAACAGCTACCAGGGACTGTGCCGTATGATCCATGACCGTACGCACGGTGAGGACGGCATCTATATAACGTATGAGGAGGATAATCCGATAGCTTTTAATCCTTTTTATACGGACTCCGGACAGTTTGACGTTGAAAAACGTGAGAGTATCAAGACGCTGATCCTGACTTTGTGGAAACGGGAGGACGAAGCCCCGAAACGTTCGGAGGAGGTGGCCCTGTCGGGTGCGGTGAATGCCTATATCCGCCGGATTACGGATGACAGGGCGTCCAGGCCGGATTTTAACGGCTTCTATGAGTTTGTCCGTGATGACTACCGCCGTATGATCGAGCAAAAGAAGGTGCGTGAAAAGGACTTTGATATTGACGGCTTTCTGAATGTGCTGGAACCGTTTTACAGGGGCGGGGACTATGATTTCCTGCTGAACTCGGACAGGGAACTGGACCTGACGAACAAACGGTTCATAGTCTTTGAACTGGACAACATCTCCTCCAACAAGGTCCTGCTTCCGGTGGTTACGCTTATTATCATGGAAACCTTTATTTCCAAGATGAGAAGGCTCAGGGGAATCCGCAAGATGATATTGCTGGAAGAAGCCTGGAAGGCATTGATGTCCCCCAATATGGCTACCTATATCCAGTACTTGTTCAAAACCGTCAGAAAGTATTTTGGTGAGGCCGTGGTAGTGACGCAGGAGGTGGACGACATCATCTCTTCGGATATTGTCAAGGAGGCGATCATCAACAACTCGGACTGCAAGATACTGCTTGACCAGCGTAAATATATGAACAAGTTCGAACATATCCAGAAACTTCTGGGACTGACGGAGAAGGAGAGGGGTCAGATCCTTTCCATCAACCGTGCGAACCGTCCCGGACCTTTCTACCGTGAAGTCTGGATCGGGCTGGGCGGAACACACTCCGCCGTTTATGCGACGGAGGTCAGCGCGGAGGAGTATACGGTGTACACGACCGAGGAATCCGAGAAGCTGGAACTCCATGAACTGACGCGGGAACTGGGCGGCAATCTGGAGCTTGCCGTCCGGCGGCTGGCTGAAAGGAAAAGAGAAGAACAAAAACAAGTATCAACCCCTAAATGAACGAAGTTATGAGAAACAGACAATTGGTGAGGCTGGCGGTATGCCTGGTCGGCATGGCCGCCATGGTATTGCAAAGTTGTATGGAAGCAAACGGAATGGATTGTGACAGACTCTGCGGTTCGTGGAGCAGCGTGGAGGGTAAGCCTGACGTGCTGGTCTACAAGGAAGGCGGAGCCTATAAGGTGACGGTCTTTTCCCGCAGCGGAAAGACGCGTGTCCTGAAACCGCGGACCTACCTGCTGGTCGAGGAGAACGGCAACCTTTTCATCAACACCGGATACCGTATTGACGTGTCCTATAATGAAGCGACCGACGTGCTGACTTTTTCCCCCCACGGTGATTATGTACGTAATGAAAACAGACGATGAGAACGGGAGGCATATGGAAAAAGGCAAGCCTTGTTTGTACGGTGTTTCTGCTGGCAACCGTACAGTCAAGCGCTCAGTGGGTGGTTACCGATCCCGGAAACCTGGTCCAGGGTATCATCAACATGTCGGACAATATTGCGCATACCTCCAAGACGGCCACGAACACCGCACAGAGCTTTTCCGAAACGGTCAAGATCTATGAGCAGTCAAAAAAATACTATGACGCCCTTAAATCCGTGAACAACCTGGTGAGGGACGCCCGCAAGGTGCGTGAAATCATCCTGATGGTGGGTGACGTGTCGGATATCTATGTCACCGGCTTCGGCAGGATGATGAAGGATGAGAATTTTTCGGCAAGGGAACTGGACGCCATCGCTTCCGGTTATACGAAACTTCTGGAGGAGAGCAACGGCGTATTGCAGGATCTGAAGCAGGTAATCGATGTCAGTACCCTCTCCATGACGGACAAGGACCGCATGGACGTGGTGGATGAGTGTTACCGTGACATGCGCCGTTACCGGAACCTTGTCAGTTATTATACGAACAGGAATATCGCCGTGAGCTACCTGCGTGCCAGGAAGAGGAACGACATGGACCGCGTAATGAGGCTCTATGGTGATGAAACCTCCAGATACTGGTAGCTATGGTACTGTTGTCGATAGATTTTGCCAGCCTCCATACGATACTGGAGAGTCTGTACAATGAGATGATGCCTCTTTGCGAGGACATGCTGGGTGTGGCGAAGGGTGTTGCGGGGCTGGGTGCCCTGTTTTATGTCGCCCTTCGCGTCTGGCAGTCGATGGCCCGTGCCGAGCCGGTGGACGTCTATCCGTTGCTTCGCCCTTTTGCGCTGGGTATCTGTATCCTGCTGTTTCCGACGCTGGTGCTGGGAACGATGAACAGTATTTTAAGTCCCATTGTGCAGGGGACCCACAGGATGCTGGAAGGGCAGACACTGGACATGCAGCAGTACAGGGCGCAGAAAGACCGGTTGGAGAGGGAGGCCATGATGCGCAATCCCGAAACCGCCTATCTGGTCAGTGATGAGGAGTTTGACCGCCAGCTGGACGAGCTCGGCTGGTCTCCGGGAGACGCCGCCACCCGTCTGGGAATGTATATGGAAGTGGGCATGTATAATCTGGAGAAGAGTATCCGTGACGCTTTCCGCAGCCTGCTGGAACTGCTCTTTGCAGCCGCTTCGTTGCTGATAGATACGGTAAGGACCTTTTTCCTGGTGGTACTTTCCGTGTTGGGTCCGATAGCCTTCTCCATTTCGGTGTGGGACGGCTTCCAGTCCACGCTCGGGCAGTGGTTCACAAGATATATATCGGTCTACCTGTGGCTTCCTGTCAGCGACCTGTTCAGTTGCATGCTTGCCAAGATACAGGTGCTCATGCTTCAGAACGATATTGCCGAACTGCAGGGAAATCCCGATTATTCACTGGACAATTCGAACTGCGTGTACATCATTTTCATGTTGATCGGGATTGTCGGTTATTTTACCGTTCCGACCGTTTCCGGCTGGATTGTCCAGGCGGGAGGTGGCGGCAACTATTCCCGCAATCTGAACCGTACGGCGACTAAAGCCGGTGGTTTCACTGCCGGTGCCGGCGGTGCGGCATTGGGTAATATCGGAGGGCGTATACGTGGAAAATAAACAATCAAAAACGATTCACAGATGGAATTCAAGTCATTGACTAATATTGAAAGCAGCTTCAGGCGTATCCGCCTGATGCTGGCAGCCTTTGTATGCTGCTGCACGCTCATTACCGGCTATTCGTTGTGGAGCTCCTACAGCTTTGCCGAGAAGCAGCGTGAAAAGATCTATGTGCTGGACGGCGGCAAGTCGCTGATGCTTGCGCTCTCGCAGGACCTTTCGCAGAACCGTCCGGCGGAAGCCAGGGAGCACGTGAGGCGCTTCCATGAACTCTTCTTCAGTCTTTCGCCGCAGAAGGATGCCATCGAGCACAATATCCACCGGGCTCTGCTGCTGGCTGACAAGAGTGCCTACCATTATTATGTGGACCTTGCCGAGAAAGGGTATTACAACCGTCTGATTTCGGGTAACATCAACCAGGTTGTCCAGGTGGACAGCGTGTCTTGCGACTTCAACAGTTATCCCTATAAGGCGAGGACGTATGCCCGGCAGATGATCATCCGTGAGAGCAACGTGACGGAGCGCAGCCTGGTGACGGAGTGCCGGCTTCAGAATGCTGTCAGGTCGGATGACAATCCGAACGGGTTCATTATCGAGCATTTTACCATTACGGAAAACAGGGATTTAAGGAGTGCCGACCGATGAGAAGAAGAAAATACCCGTGGAAACAGGCGGACATCCTGATACACCGATACTGCCGCAGACTGACGACAGGGCAGCGGTTGGCTGTCATCGCCGTTGCATTTGCCCTGTTTATGGCAGGCTGCCTGTATATGATCCTCTCTTCCCTTTCCGGTTTCGGAGAACCGGGCGGGGGACTGAAAATTGAGCATATCCGTCCTTTGGATATAAAGCCGGAGAAAAATACAACCATTCACTTTAAAGACTATTATGATTATGGACATTCAGAAAATCAGGACACTGTTAGGCTTGTCTGCTGACAGACCTTTGAGTCCGGAGGAAAAACGCAGGCGTATCAGGTATATTGTCTATCCCGCCATGTGCCTGCTCTTTGCAGGTTCGTTATGGCTGATTTATTCGCCGTCTGAGAAGGAGAGGGCGGCGGAGGAGAAAGAGAAGGGATTCAATACGGATATTCCCTCCCCCGGACAGCAAAGGATGGACGGCAACAAGGTGGACGCTTATGAGCGTGAAGAGTTGGAGAAGAAGGATAAGTACCGTAAAAATGCATTTCAGGAGATGGCCTCGCTGTTCGGCAGTTCCGGTAAGGATACGGTGCACCTGCCTGAAGGCATGGCGGAATTACCGGTGGAAGAGGCGGATAACCCCTCTACAGGTTCCCATAATATTGTCCGTTCTTCTGCCGGTGCCTACCGTAACATGAACCGTACGCTGGATAATTTTTATACCCGTGCGGAGAACTCCGAAAGGAATGAACTGCTCCGACGTATCGAAGAGCTGGAACATGAACGGCAGATGAAAAAGCCGTCTCAGGAGACTACGATGGAAGAGAAAATGGCGCTAATGGAGAAATCCTATGAACTGGCTGCCCGCTACAACGGGAAACAGGCGACGATGACTTCTTCGGCAATGGATAAAAGACAGCGGACGGCTGTCAAACCGGTAAAACAGGTCCGGCATCAGGTGGTGTCTTCCCTGTCACAACCCGCGAGCAACGGGGAATCCGGAAACGGATTTGCGGGGGAAAGGAATGTAGGGTTCAATACTCCTGTGGGGAAAGTGCTGACTTCTGACAGGAATACCATTCCTGCCTGCGTACACGGTACACAGACTGTTTCGGACGGTCAGGCGCTGCGTATCTGCCTGCTGGAACCGATGGTGGTTGATGACCGGTTTATTCCCAAGGGGACGATCCTGACCGGCGGAGTCCGTATGGAAGGTGAACGGCTTGATATCCTTGTTCAGGCGGTTGAATATAAAGGTACGGTTATTCCGGTAGAACTGGAGGTTTACGATGCGGACGGCCAGCGGGGAATACCGGTACCCAATTCGATGGAGTATGATGCGGCACGTGAGATAGCAGCGAATATGGGAACCTCCATGAACGGCAGTATCAATATCTCAACGAATGCCGGGGCGCAGATCGCTTCGGACCTGGGAAAAGGAGTGATACAGGGCGTGTCGGGATATGTCGCTAAAAAGATGCGGACGGTGAAGGTCACTCTGAAAGCAGGGCACAGGCTGTTGCTTCATTCTCCCGAACAGTGAGACACAAAAGCAGTAAAAGAAAATCAATCATTAACCAACCAATCAAGATGCAATCGGATATGAAAAAGATTCTGATGATGTTTTTTGCCCTGATGACGGGTGTGACGGCTGCCAGTGCGCAGTTGAGTAGCGGGGATTTTTTTGAGGGGCTGAGCCGCAAGATCGGCTTTAGCCGGATGATAGCCCCGCACGGGCTGGAAATCACTTATGATAAAACGGTACATGTCATATTTCCTTCCCCGATCAAGTATGTGGACCTGGGGTCCACCAATCTGATAGCCGGAAAGGCGGATGCGGCGGAGAACGTGATCCGTGTGAAAGCTGCTAAAAAGCATTTCCGGGATGAGACGAACATGAGCGTGATCACTGAAGATGGAAATTTTTACACGTTCAATGTCAGGTATGCGGATGAACCGCTCCTGCTGAACGTGGAGATGTGCGATTTCATCCATGACGGTGAAACGGTGAACCGTCCGAACAATGCCATGGAAATCTATTTGCAGGAACTGGGCAATGAGTCCCCGCGTCTGGTACGCCTGATTATGAAGTCCGTGCACAGGCAGGACAAAAGACGGGTCAGACATATCGGCTGTAAACGTTTCGGGGTCCAGTTCCTGCTTAGGGGGCTTTATACCCATAATGACCTGCTGTACTTTCATACACAGCTAAGGAATGAGACGAATGTCCCGTTTGATGTGGATTTCGTGACCTTCAAGATTGTCGACAAAAAGATCGTGAAACGTACTGCCATGCAGGAACAGGTGATCTATCCCTTGCGTGCCTGCAACTATGTGACCCGTGTGGATGGAAAGGGCTCGGAATGTACGGTGTTCGCGTTACCCAAATTTACGATACCGGAGGACAAGAAACTGGTGGTGGAGATGTATGAGAAACAGGGAGGACGCCACCAGATGTTTGAGGTGGATAATGAGGACCTTGTGCGTGCTGAACCCGTCAACGAATTGAAGGTACGATGAGAATGACCGGAAAATTTGTGTTGTTGTTTGCGGCTATGCTTGCCCTGTTTCTGGGGCAGGCGCAAGCCCAACGCTGCCTGCCGGGTATGAAAGGTGTGCAGCTAATGGCGGATATGGTTGACGGTTTTTATTGCGGGAAGGACCGTAATGATGCGGGATTCGCTTTCGGACTTGCCGTTTCTACCTATGCCAAGGGAGGAAACAAATGGGTATCGGGCATTGAAATCATGCGGCGGTATTATCCTTACCGTAATACACGTATCCCTTTGGAACAGTATACTGCGGAGGGAGGCTATTATTACAATTTCTTTTCTGACCCGGGGAAAAATGTATTTCTGAATATTGGTGCTTCGGGATTGATGGGGTATGAAACTGTAAACGGTGGAAAGGGACTGCTCTTTGACGGTGCCGCCCTGAAAAAACACGAATCGTTCATTTATGGCGGTGCAGTGACACTGGAAGCGGAAACTTATCTTTCAGACAAGGTCGTCCTGTTACTGCGTCTTCGTGAACGTGTTCTTTGGGGGAGTGCCGCAAAGCACTTCCATACCCAATATGGCTTGGGAATCAAATACATTTTATAATGACTAAATCCATACGAAAAATGAAAAAGATACTTGATCAGATAATGATATTGTGCTGTATGGCAGCCTCCTTGTTTTGTTTTACCTCTTGTAGTGATGACCTGGATATTCAGCAGGAATATCCGTTCACGGTAGAGGCGATGCCCGTAGCGGACAGGATAGTCAGCGGCCAGACGGTGGAAATCCGTCTGGAAATTACCGAGGAGGGCAATTTTTCCGGAACGCTTTATACTCTCCGTTATTTCCAGCCTGACGGGAACGGATTGTTGAAACTGGAAGACGGTACGATTCTGAAACCCAATGACCGCTATTTATTGAGTGAGAAGAAGTTCCGGTTGTATTACACTTCAAAAAGTACGAATGAGGCACAAACGATTGATTTGTACTTTGAAAATAACTGGCAGGATGTCCGGCAGCTGAGTTTCAGTTTCAATAACAGGAATGACGGGGTGGAGAAAACGGAAGGAGGAGCCCGTGCCCAGTAAATTGAGCAGGATGTTCTTGAACTGCAGTGACGAGAAATACACTCCGGGATACGGAGTGGCTCCCATCATCAAGTATCTGCCTGAAGGGAAGATCATATGGTGCCCTTTTGACACGTGCCACAGCGAGTTCGTGCTTCATCTGCAGGAAGCCGGATTTCAGGTAAAATACTCGCATATAAATACCGGACAGGATTTTTTTGCTTACGAGCCGGATTGTTGGGATATTATTGTATCTAATCCGCCTTTCAGCAGAAAAATGGACGTTTTTGAACGCTGCCTGCAACTGGACAAGCCGTTCGCCCTGCTGATGTCCAATTTTTGGCTAAACAGTGTCGGTCCGTGCCGGCTGTTCAAGGACAGGGAACTTCAACTGCTGATGTTTGACAAACGCATCCAGTATGACAAAGGGGGAGGTGTCCCATTTGGCAGCAGCTATTATTGTCACCGTCTTTTGCCTAAACAAATCGTGTTTGAGGAACTGGCGGTCTGTCGGAATGATTACAGTCGTATGCATCGGGATGTGGATAACTTGAATCGGAATATTGCGGAAGAAGACGCCGGACTTTCCTTCGGCGTTGTTTGAAAGCACAAACGGAAAAATGAATTATGGGAAAAAACTTTTTTATTGTTCTTTCGATTTCCGCCTTTTCCGCCCGTGCCGGAAATCCGCCTTCCATGATTGACAAGGCGGAAGAGGGAGTTTGAACTTTTCTATATACCTTAGATTACATGCTATCGGAGCCGTGAACAGTATACCATATTGCTCACGGCTCTTTTATTATAGGGTTCTGCCCAGCAGTACTGACAGACGGTAGATATATTTGTTGTATTTTTTGAGACACTCCATATCCAGTGTTCCGTTATGGTAGGGACTGGATTTGTCCGTGTAGAAGAATATGTCTACTTTACTGCTGTATCTTTGAATATCCACCCCTTCAACCGGTATTTCTTCCGGGTTGTCATATTCTTCCAGCGGTAATTCCTCAATTGAGTTCCATTTGTCCATTCCAAGCAGGTTCAGTTTCCGGTTGAACAGGACGAAACCTTTCCTGGAGTAATCAATTCTTATACCGTATGGACGGTCCAGATAGAAACTTTCAACGGCCTTTTGTGCATACAGGCTCGAATTATTATTTTCCATTTTGAGTATTGATATAAGTTTTCTCTTTCAATAAATGTCTGTAAAAGGGAAGCAAAGATACAAAAAATAGTTTCTGTGTAAATTTATAGACGGATGAATTTGAATTTAATAAAGTAGAGGAATTGGTGAACGGTTGACTGTTTATGGGGAGATGCAGAGAGAGTATAGGAGAACTAGAATAAGTTGGTGAATACGACAATTCTATCTGCTCTTTTGGTTAAAACATACGTTTCATCATATTCATATCAACTATTTTTTATAGTCCGGTAATTTGTCCATTGTGAATGGTTCTGTTTTACAGTTGCTTGCCGGACAATGGAAGGTCCGGCAAGTTCTGTTGATTTTTCATTCTATGATTCCATTTCAGTTGTTTTTCACCCGGTTCATCAGTTGCCCGGATATCTCATGCAGCTCCCTGCTGCGTTCCGGCTCCTGTTCCCGTGCAAAGGCGGTGATGCCTTGTGCCAGTTTCCAGAGTGTTGCCCCTCCTGTTATGCCGTCGTCGGGGTTGTTGTTCATCAGGAGCTTTTCGACTTCCCGTCCTTCGTTTTTCAGCAACGCGCCACGCTGTACCAGGGATTTAAGTTCCTTGTCAAAGTCCACGTCTATTTCCGACGCTCCCTGAATTTCGATGGCTTTCTGCATGATCGTATCCTTGCTGTAAAGCTCTTTAGTCAAATCTTTGACAGCCGATACGGTAGTTTTCGTATCCAGTTCATAAGTTCTTTGCGAGAGCGCAAGCGTATCCGGCAGGCGTCCTCCCAGATGAATCTGTCGCATGACCGATTCACGTACCATGCCGTTCAGACAAGCTCCGTTGAGCAGGAACGAGCGCATGTCCACCGAACCGTTTCCGAAATCGGATGTGCTGAATCTTGCTCCCGCAAATATGATTACCGTCCCGTTTTTACGGGTGGGTATTTCAACCGGTGTAGGAAGAATCGTTTCGCACCATACTTTGGTGTCATTCATATAGGCGTCGGACACGACGGCTCCGTTGTTTGCCGCTTCCCTGATGAATGCGGTTAGTATGTCCACGGAGTTGAGCCGCCGGTACGAGTCTGAGAGTACACCCCTGATTTCCGTTCCTACCGCACGGATGAGCACGCGTGTGCGCCCCGTCCATCCCGAATGTTCGTTAAGAATGGTTGCGCACAGCTGTTTCTGCCAGGCGTCTCCTGCGGAAAGCTCCCTGAGATATTTTGCCGGAATGCCCATTTTCTCGGAAATCTGGCTGATGGCATTTCCGTGCAGATTGAAATTCCCTTCCGGCATGTTCATCTGTACCTGTTCCTCTGCCTGGAATGTAATAACCGGATGGCGGTCCTCATTACGCAGGTTCACTCCTATGGGTGCGATGAAGTCCTGCGCGATTTTTCCCTCTTCAAGCAGGCGGGTGATTGTAGCCATGACACCCTGCTGTTTTCCTTCGATCATTTTTTGAACCTTGTTTATGACTACCTGGTTCAATCCCTGCTGCTTCTGTACCGGTGCAGCGGCCGGCATTACTGTAACTTCCATAATTGCTGTATTTAATGGGTTAATAAATAAATTTGGCATACCGGTGGTATGCTTATAAGATATTGTATATAATCATTTTTCATGCTGATGATCGGCATATTTTATGTCGTTATTACATCTTGAAAACGGTCTGTAAAGGCGGAGGGGAGTCCGTCTTACGCTTCCTGCCACCCGCTGGCATCGTTTTTCGTATGATATAAGGGGATGCCGGAAGATTCCTGCCTGCCCGGTATTCCTCCATGCTCATTCTCTTTATCGTGGGAATGCCTGTCCATGCTAGCATGGGATTGACCTTCCAACCGTCCACGAAGTTTCCGGGATTCAGGCTGTCATGGCAGATGACTTCCCCTACGCATCCGTGTATGAGCATGTTGCATACGGTCATCAGGCAGCAGGTCCGGTTGATATCCTCCCCTATGAGGTAGTTTCCCGGATTCCGTGCATGATAGGCCAGCAGCAGCCTTCCGCTTCCGCAGGTCGGGTCACCCATCCTCTGTCCGGTCTTTTTTTCTTCCGTTTGGGTGCACAGTACCATGAGGTCGCAGATATGTACCGGAGTGAAGAATTGTCCCTGTGACTGCTGGGCACTTTTGGAAACCAGTGCCATATATAAATCCCCGAAAGGGTCATACCAGCTTGTATCATCCTTTATCCGGTTTGCCATGAGCCGTACCCACCCGGTGAGCATTTCCATAAATTTCATGTTCTGCTGCCGTTTGTACTTCCAACTCTGCAGTGGGGGAGCACCGGGAGAAAACCCGTGGATGATATAGGTCAGGAAATCGTTGAATACATTGACGGGATCGAGTCCGTTTGTGTAGGAGAAATCCGTTATCAGCTTCTCAAGCGGACGGACCGGGGGAGGGGTTTCGTATTTTGCCATTGTCATTTCTTTTTATAGACGGTTATTGTACGGGTATCATCGCTGGTTATTATTTTCACGGGAGATTCTCCGAGAAAGGATATGTGTATTTCGGCTTTTGTTTCGTTCCATTCCTGTTCCGTGAGTATTTCCCATTTCATGTGGTATCCCCATAGAACGAGTGAGTTGCTGTGTATCCCGTCGAAGAGTTCCCCGTGAAGGATTCCGGTCAGCCTGTCCAGTTCCTCGCGTGAGTATAGGGTGAATCCTTCGGTCATGTAGAAGAACTCGCCGTCATGTTCCGGGTCGGGCTGCCTGTTGATGTGGTATTTGCTCCAGTTTCTGGTAGTATATCTGCCATACAGGGGTTCCGGTTCCGTATATTGCCACGCACGGACGAAGGCTGTGAAGTATACCTCCCCGTTGGCGCATTTTCCGGCATGTCCCCATGTCCTGAACAGCTTTTCCCTGATACCTGCCGGTCTTAAGGCAGCTCTTTTCGGATAAGTCCATATCCCTTCATGGATGTTATAGCCGACACCGTCCCCGCTTTCATAACAGAACGGGATGCTTCCGGAAAGGCAGATCTTGAAATGTCCGTTGCATATCTCTTCGATGTGTGCCGATTGAAACCAGTCACCGTTCCGGCAGGTATACTCGATAATGTCACCTGCTGCCGGTCCGATATTCTTTTCCCGTTCTTGCCGGATTATTGCAATGAGACGGTTTACCTTGTCCGTGTCACTTTGGTTTACCCGATATCCGTGGTAATGGAAACCGTTGAAGCATTGCAGGCTTTCCACTGTATAAAGGTCAGTAAATTCCATAGTGTTTTCGATTTTTACGGTATACTTCAATTTGTCGGGCCACCATGTCACAGAACTTCTGTCCGTTTTCACCCTCCCCTCTGAAATAGATGATCATGTCCCGGAGGTCCCGGTTGAAACAGTTCATCCATTTGTCGTAATAATGACTGCCCAGTGTCTTCCCGAAGGTCTCCTCGAAAAGGCGCAGGTTCAGCCCTTCTTCCTCATGGTGGTTGTACTGCCACAGGAAGATGAGTAGCAGACGGTTATAGCTGAGTTCCATAGAATATGTTTTTTGATATTCCTTTCTGGGTTGCTCTTGCACAAAGGAGCTCCTCCCTTATCCAGTTTCGGGTGTATTCTTCCAGATATCCCTTGTCTATGAGTTTTTGATAGGCTTCCCGGACATATTTGTAAGCGGGGGAGTCCCGGTCGGGCCCTTCCGGATATTTTTGAGTCGGTATGTTGATTTCTGAAGCCACCGTCATGAGATTTTCGGTAACAGTCCACGGTTTCCTTCTGAAAAGGTCGAATATCTGGTAATATATGCTTGTTTCGTTTTGCTGCCGGTAGAATTCCAGCTCCTCTTCCTGCGTGAAACTGAATATGAAATCAAGCAGGGTGCACTTAATCAGATTGAATCTCCTGCTTTCCCAGAGTAACCGGATAAGCGTTCCGGTCAGGTGTGTGGCCTCACACTGTCCGGTTATCCATTCGTAATGTGAATAAAGCCTTGTATTCCCTTTGGTTATCCGGCATCCTTTTCCTCTTTTCTCCATCTCTGTCGTATATCCGTCCGTGGTGAATATTTCCGCGATTTCCTCATAAAGTTTCCTTTTCTTTCTGTATTCGTTCTTTTTCCCGTACACATATCCCCAGTCAAGCTCGATCTCTGTCCTGTAGATCAGATTTTTTTCATATTCCGGGGTTGTATATCCGAAAGCATGCGTTCTCCCGGTTATCGGTCCCAGTATGAATCCTTCCGGTGTATATAGTTGAAGTACATGCAGCAGTTCCGCCAGAAGGAAGTCCGGTTCCTTGCTCCTCCACCATTCTGCCTGCCGGTCTTCTTCCGCGTATGCCGGAAGAAGGGGTGAAAGTTGTACATATTCGGGGGTGTCCCTTATGATTTCCATTATCCGTAATATTGCCCCTGGTTTGTCTTCCAGTGTGAAAAGTGTCGTTTCCGTATCCGCATACAGTCTGTTCCGGGTTCTTTCATCCGTAATCATAGCCGATCATTTTTTAGTTATACATGAGCCTGTCGTGAGACGGGCATTTTTATTTCTTGTTGGATGCGTTGTCCGTTTGCCGGGGATTGCGGCAAGGCTTGACGGAAAAAAATACCGGAGCGTAGCGAGGATGATTTTTTTCCTGTCAACCAGCCCGCAGGGCTGCCTTGCGCATTCAGTCCGGCAAACGGCTATCTTTGCGGCAAGAAATGGAAATGCGTAATCCGTTTTGCTATTTCCGCATTTCCCGTTGGTGCTTTTCGGCTTTCCTTTGCAGCCTTCTTTCTGCCTCCTGTACATTTTCTTTTTTTATTTTGAGCTTGGCGACAGCCTTTTGGAGCATTTCGTCCGTCTGTTCGTCAAAAAAGAGATTGTTCTGTTTTTGCCATGCGGTGTATTCCCTTATCCTCCGTTCCATCCTGGTGACCTGTGCCTTGGCCGCCGTCAATGAGGAGAGGCAGGAGCCGAATGAATAGTCTTCACCGCTGTGCCTGTCATACAGGCAGTAAGTGTGTGTAACATTCCCTTTGGGATATTGGCAGGTCAGTCTTGCCCTTCTCCACCGGACGACCCAGTCATATTTGTCCGCCACTTTCCGTGGCAGGTCATATCGGAAGAGCAGGACTTTGCCGCCCTGCTCCGTAGTCCTGTAAAAGGAGATGATCACCCACAGCTCGATCTCCAGCTCTTTTTCCGCTTTTGCCATGTCCCTGGCATACTGCATCCATTCTTCCATGTTCCGGAAACTTTAAGTGTGTATCTGCCATCCTTTGAAGGGAGTCAGCTGTACGGCAAACGATTCATCCGGTGAACCGTGATAGAGCAGCCCTCCGACAATCCCTCTGCTGCCGTCCGGGTACCTTTGGGTGAACCCGAACGAATAGGGCGCCCAGTCGTGGTAGAGCTCTATCTCACACGGGCGGTCCGGATTCTTTTCCCATGCTTCAAGGCGTTCCATGCAGTTCTGCAGTGAAGTGTCCTTGATTGATTCCGCATACTGTACTACCTGGTTGTAGTACTCCTGTTTGCACATGATTTTCATGATATTCCGTTTTAATTGGTTGATAATGTTTTTTCTTTCTGTCTGTTCCTGCCTGTATTCCTGACGGTTTTGTATTCAGTTTCCCAGTTGGTGGAGTCGCACCAGTCCCTGCACATTCCGCATACTTCGGTTGCATAGGAATAACGTACCTGTGAGTCTACGAACAGTCTGTCCCTGACGAATGGAAACGTAATGTCCAGGGGCAGGCTGATGTGGTAGCCGGAACCGTTGAAACTGTTGGCGACGGCTACGATGACATCCCCGTGGAAACGGATGGTTCTGAAATCTTTTCCGTTGTCGTTTGTGACAAGTTCATTGAACCCGGCATTGAAATAAATACGTAGTTCACCACCGTATGTGGCATTATCCACCAGTTCTTCAATTAGTGTGTCAAACTGTCCTTTCTTCAGTTTCAGGGCGCGCCTGACCTTGTAACAGGACATGGCTCTGGATTCTTTTCCGATACGTTCCTCTATTTTCGCACCGGGAGAGTAGTACATGTTGACGGCGGCGGAATTTTTTATGAGTTCTTCCGCCGGGTCGGTATCACTCCTGCTCAAGATGAGGTCCGTAATCTCTTCACGGTGTTCCTCGAATTCTTCCTGCCTTTTCTCTTCTGCCATCTTCTCTTTGATTTCCTCGAGTATTTTGAGCAGACTTTCCGCTTCCTGTTCAGCATAACATTCCATGACTGTTTCATATAGCCTCCCCATGTTATTGTTCCGGATGCACTGCTCCTGCAGGTCTTCGTGTTCGTCCAGATTCTCCCGGTAGTCCACATGATACAGGCTGACCGTTTCGGGAACATATTTTTTCCATGGCTCCGTATTATTCATAGCGTCTGCATTTAGGGAGGACTGCTTTTGCTTCAGCCGGTGTTTTCTCTCTTTTGACTGCTCTGAGCCTGTGCATAATGTGCAGGAACAGTTCCCGGTCATAAATCCTGTAGAAGAAGTTTTCTCCGGTTTCCTTGACAGTTCCGGTGAATGAGACGGAATCACGGCAGGGAGGAAACTGGAAGAGGCATCCGCTTGCTATTATGGTGTATCTCTTTTCCTCCACTTCATCCAGCAATGTTTCCATGTCGTCATGCCTGCCATATCCGGAGAAATACAGAAAATGATGTTTCCTCAGGCTGAGCAGTATGTTCGCCATGTCTTTTCTGGCCTTGCAGGTGTCCCTACCATCATTCCCTCCGGTCACCATGTTGCAGATGAAACGTTCCCTGTTTTCCTTGTCGGTGAATGAATAGGGAATGGTGATAATCTCCTGCTTGTCCTTGCTTGTAATTCTCTCCGCTTTTCCTTTGGTGACTTTTCCCTTGAATGTGATGTTGCGGTAATGCTCGTTCATTTGCCGCTCCAGTTCGGCCTGCGGTGTCATGACCGGACGCAGTCCCCGGAAAAAACGTTTTCCGATGGTGAAACAGAACATGTACAGGCTGCCGTGGTAGGGCTCGCCGAAAAAGAATGAATGGCGCTTCAGACGGACGGGAGGCAGTTCGTTCATACAGTTATAATAGTTCTCCTCTGTAATTTCACGGAAGGGTCGGCACAATGACTTGTCATGAATACGCGACCTCTTGTGTATGGCATTTCTTGTTACCGCAACTAGAAAAGGATTGTTTTCCTGTTTCTTGAGTTCCTCCAGTGTGCTGCCGTAGTAGTCACAGTGTATGCCGTCCGACATGGATGTGACGCAGCTTCCTCGGAAACAACGGGAGTCAATGACAAATTTCAGATGTTCTTTTTTCATGGTCAGATATTTTGGAGGTTTAAGATTCTCTTTGCCGCAGACACCGCATTCGGATTGAGTTGTCGTTGCCATGCCCTGTTTCTGGGTGACCAGTGGAAACCGGATGATTTGAGTTCCCTGCGTTTGCTCTCTTCCGGTATTTTGTTGAAGAAGACCTGCAGGCGACTTTCCTGATAGTTCCAAACGAGGGTTCCACCTTCAAACGTTACTTCCCTGTTTTCCAGTTCTTTGGTTTCCTTTAACTTGTCCCGCATGCGACTGGCTGTTTCAGCCAGCTGGAAGAACCGGTGGCGTGGTGTGATGACAGGCTTCTTTATGCCGGCATTATATTCGGAGATGAAGTCGATTGCCTTCTGTACGATTTCCACGTCGCCATGGCCGGCAAATGTGCTGACCTTGTTGAAGATACTGCTGGCGAAGAGTGCCCGGTTGTATCCTCTGGCTTTTCCCGTATCAATCTCATGGATCGTGTTTGCGCTGCTTGCAATGTCACGTTTCAGCCTGCGCCATGTTTCCTCCCGTTTTTCTTCTTCGGGCCTGTCTTTTTCCGTGAGCAGTTGCATGGTTTTCAGAAATTTCTCACGCCATTTCAGGAATTCGTCGTATCTGTTCTGATAGGCATTTTGTGCCTTTTCATTCCTTTGGAAATTGAATCCGCCCCGTCCTGTCACCATCGGGTTTGCGCAGCGTGAGAGGCTGTGGAATAAAACGGATATTTTACTTTTGTAAGTATTGATGTAATCCTGTTTTTTTGCTTCCGGTATTTTCTTCAGGTCTTCATGAAGCTGCTTTTCATATCCCATGATGTCCGTTTCAGCCCTTGTTTCCGGATCATGGGAGTTCCAGCGGTAGGCATTGACGGCGATTTCTTCCAGTTCTTCCAGATAGCCGGGATACTTGAATCCTGTTACTTCCCAGTTTTTGAAGTCAGAAGTACGTAATTCCTTCTCTTCACCGTTTTCCGTGTAGGTATGGATATACATATACATACCTTTGCTTTTCTTGCGGAAATGGAAGGCGACCGCATCTTTGTCCGTTCCGATCCGCCGGATGGATTCTGCACGGTGCGCATTTGTTTTTGTGAGCGGAGTGATTGTCGGGTTACCACTGCTACTTTCTACGAGGTTCATTACTCGTTCTTCGTGAACCTGCATTTCGGTCATTTCAGCCATACTTTAATCATTTAAAATTAGACATAACCGGCTCCGTGGAGCCAGTATTTCGATTTCTTACTTGCCGGGTTGTTCGTGTCCGGGATTGTGCAAGGCTTGGCAGGAAAAAATACCGGAGCGTAGCGAGGATGATTTTTTGCTCGCCAACCAGCCCGCAGGGCTGCCTTGGGCAATCCGCAGGACACGGACTATTTTTGCAGGTAAGAAGTTGAAATATGAATTCTATAGAAACTTGTCAATGATACAGGATTATTATACAATTTTGTGGTTAAATGTTGGCTAATTGGGTTGAATGATATTATTGCGTAGACACCTTTAAATGGTGTACGGAAATAAATCGAACCTTAGTTTGTTTGTTTCGTATTTTTGTTTATACTAAGCGTTTGGGATGGTGAAAAATGCAAACGATGTAGAGCTTGTACTCAGTAGATATACAGATTTTTTTCATTTTGAACAGTTATGTTTTGGAGTAATGGGATATTATGGTTATTCAAGAATAAAAAAAGATTGGTGGCTATAAAGATGATGGTGTGGATGTTCTGAGTTCTGAAAATTATGATTATACCCGGATTATGAGTTTTTCAATTTGCAAATACAAGTATTTTGTGATATAGTTATTGGTATATTAAGCGGTAGAGAACGATGTCGTAGATTTCATGGAGGGTAAATAAGAGCTAACGTTTATAAACATCGGCAAAGAATGGATTATAAGTATAAAATTAGTACTGCTTCATGGTATATTTAGTGAGCAAACTCTATACATGAATACATCCTTGGAGCATATTTATTTTCAAATAGAGAAGACCTCAAATGTTTCACAATGCCTATGAAAGGTTGTGAATTAGAATATTTTTTTATCGCAGGTGGTACTTTGTTAAAAAGGAGATTTAGTCTTTCTTCATTGGCAGAACATTTTGTTATTTGGCAAAAATGTTATAATTTCGCAGCATATTAAGACGTGTGACAACGATCAAGATTATATTAAGTTATATGGGGTCATACAGGAAGAGGTTTTTCTAAAGAAAATCTTAATCATATGTTATTATCTTAAACAGTTTTTAATAGTCGTATGGGAAAGCCATTCAATAATGAACTGAGGATGCTGAAGTCTACTATTGAGTGGGCTGAAAGGCAAGACGTGACGTGTCTGACGGAATTTTTGTTCCGGCAAGGTACGCAGCATTCTCTTATTTGTGTTGGTTCGGGTGGTTCGTTCAGCGCATGCCACTATGCAGCTCAACTGAGTAAATTGCAGAATGGTGTTCTCTCTACAGCTATGACTCCACTGGAACTTATGTACTCTGGGCGGGATATCATCAGCGGTAGTAAACTGCTTTATCTGAGTGCCGGCGGCAAGAATAAAGATATATTGAACGCCATCAAATATGGCGTGAAGTATAACGAGACGGAGATGATGAGCGTGACGTTGCGGAGAGGCAACCCCACAGAACAGTTATTGGAGAACTATCCTAAGGTTTGGAGATGGTGTGAGGAGATACCGAGTGGAAAGGACGGATTCTTGGCTACGAATTCGCTGATGGCAATGTTTGTACTGTTGTGCAAAGCGTATGATGCGAACACGGATTTTGCAAATGTTTTTTCTTCTGGATACGAATTGCTAAAAATTGGTCACGAATTATCATTGATTGATACCTTTCTTGTGTTGTATGGTGCGGCGGGGATGTCGGTGGCGTATGATATTGAGTCGAAGTTGACAGAGGCAGCGTTGGGAGCGGCGCTTTTAAGTGATTACCGTAACTTTGGACACGGCAGACACCACTGGTTTGCCAAACGGAAAGAGAATTCTTGCATCATAGCATTGGTGACGTCCGTAGAGCGAGAACTGGCATACAAAACCATTGAAAGCCTGCCAAAGGATGTACCGGTGATTTATATAGAAACGGAACTAGACTTTCCGCAAGCATCCATTGACTTGTTGATAAAAGCGTTTCAATTTGTGCAGGTATTGGGAGAAGCGCGGGGGATTGACCCCGGCAGGCCTGGTGTGCCATCGTATGGTAGGACGCTCTATAACCTGAGTTACTTCAAGCTAACGAACAGTATATTGCCAACTGAGCCTACACTGGATGTGGCTGTTAAGCGTAAACTGGGTGTATCAGGGAGGGATAATGCTACTCTTTGGACATATTATAGTGAGGCCTGTAAGAAGTTTGTTCAGCATTTGAATAAAGGTAAGTTTACTACTGTTGCTTTTGATTATGACGGAACGCTGTCAGCGACTGACCATAATAGCCGATTTGCGGATGGACTCAGGGATGATATTAAGGAGGTTCTTGAAACGATTTTGGAGAATGGGGCAGAAATCAGGGTTGCGACCGGTCGTGGAAAGTCAGTTGGAAGTTCGTTAAAAAAATCGATTGATCAGAAGTATTGGTCACAGGTAAAGGTAGGGTACTACAATGGTGCTTGCTTGCTGGCGCTTGGTGAAGAGGATGAGCTTGAGAAGTGGAAGAACCAGCCTTTTGATCAGGAGTTGAAGGAACTGGAAGAGGAAATTAAGAGGAGGTTGCCAGAGACCTGTATAAAGTACAAGTTTACAGAGCGGAATAAGCAATTTTCAATAGAGGATGTGGCGTCGACTGCTGAGGCAGAGGTGATTTATCATACCTGCCGAGAGATAATCTGGGATAAGCAGTTGAGGGGTATCTGTGTTTGGCGAAGCAGTCACAGTATGGATATTGTGGTGTATAGTGAGGTAGGTAAACTCAGGGTGATTGAAGATGCGGAACATACCTTGTGTATAGGCGATTATGGCTGTGTGGAAGGAAACGACTATGAACTGTTGACCAACGAGGCTTCTCTGAGCGTGGACAAGGTATCGAAGAATGTGAAGAGTTGCTGGAACTTTGCTCCCTCTGGTGTGAAAGGTTTGGATGCCACGTTATATTACCTGAGCCGTTTGACGGTAAAGGATGGTGTAATTAAATGCAAGTTTAGCGTATGAACAGCAATTTAGCCAACCAACTGCTTGCCAGCATCATGAAGTGGGATCCTCAGACCTTGGCATCTGAACGGGCTGCCCTGGAATTTATGGGTAGTATGAAGTATGATGCATACGATAGGTATATGCCGGGGATGCGGTTTATGAGTAGTCTGGTGCAGTGGTTGAATGATATAGACGAAGAAGACCGTGACGAGGCGTTCAAGTTTGTCAAAGAGCGTCTAGTCTTTATCTCTTCCATACAGATGAACTATCTGGTGGACTTGCTATATGACTCAAAGATACGTCCTGTACTTTTAGATATGGCCACAACGGAAATAGGAATGGCTTCCTATATGCGCTCGAATAAGAAGGTTCGCCAGCAATTTGATATAGAAAAGCGTTCTTCTTTGGTGATTGGATTAAGTGACGGGGCGCATACAGATATTTTGCGGCGCAGCGCCCAGTTCAATAATGAGCAGGTGCTTACCAACTACTATCCTGACGGAAAGAAGCTGCAAGATATGTTGGATGAACTGCGTAGTGATGACAAACTGTCAGGAATCTCCACCCCTTTCTTTAGACGAATTTTCCTGATTGATGACTTTACCGCCAGTGGTAAGAGCTTTATTCGTTTTGATGAAAAAGACGGGAAGTATCATGGCAAATTGAAAAAGATTATTGACGAGCTTTGCACAGAGAATTGCACTGACAGAGGATCGAAAATAGAGCATTTGAGCTACCTGATTGATCCCCAACGGGAAGATATTCAGATAGATATTTTGTTCTGTATAGCCACGGAAAAAGCAAAAAATAATATAGAGAACAATCTTCAGGCTTATCTGGCCTCAAAAGAATCCAAGAGAAAGGTAAAGTTTGCCATCCACGTGGTGCAGATACTTGAAGACAAACTGTCGAATGATATCAAGACGGACAAAGATCTGATGAAGATGCTGAAGAAAGAAAAGCACTTCGTTAGAGAATCTGTGATGTCAAAGAGTTTCGAAGTGGGAAAGAATGATGAACCCTGGCTAGGGTTTGATGAATGTGCGCTGCCGGTAGTGTTGTCGCATAATACACCAAACAACTCACTGCCTATTATTTGGCAGGATGCTGAAAGATTTCACGGATTGTTTCCTCGTATAAGTCGCCACTGATCGTATGAATATTTATAAGAATCCATTTGCAATACGCGCTTCAGAGCGGATAGAGACCGATGAGATGTTTTTGGAACTATTCTCGTCAGAACCCTTGACGCATCTGGATGAGAAAAATGACCAAGGTAAACTGTGGGGTGAGGTTACAACCATACTAAGCTCTCCTGGGGCAGGTAAGACAACCTTGTTGCGACTATTCTCTCCGTCTATTCTTCAGCGCATCACGGAGCGCAATAGTGCCTACAAGAAGTTGAAGAAACTGGACGTGATAGACAGTGAGCATATAAAGAAGTGTGGTGTATATCTGCAGTTAGGACGCGACTATGAGTTTTTAGAGGATGATGTACTGTTTAATGATATGGAGCAGCGGAGGATATTCCTGTCGCTTCTGAATGCGAGGATTGTGTTGGCGACATTGAAGAGCTGCATGTCGCTTGCCGGCATTAAGTATACGGCTTTGAATGAGATTGTATATGCACCGGAAGAGCTGGTACCGGAGTTTGGAGATTTCAAGGCTGAATTTACAGGAAAGGAACTTTTGAACTGGGCTACAGAACAAGAGCGGAAAATCTGTGAGTTTCTGGATAGTTTCGTATTGCCGGATGAAGGTATTCAAGGTAGCAGTAGTCTATTTGCGTTGAAGGTCATGAAGGCTTCGTGGTTTACCTACAAGAGAGAGAGGTTGTGTGACGAATTCATCTTCCAGATAGATGACGGACATAAACTGACTGATAAACAAAAAAAGATTATTCGTAGTGAGACCGTTGAGGTGCGTCTTCCCGTGACCCTGTGGGTGGCTGAGCGCTTGGAAACTCTTTCTACGACAGATATTCTGAGTGATAGAAATATCAGGGATAGGGATGACCAAACTATCCATTTAGAGAATTCAAAGAAGGCTATATTCAATCCGATGGTGAAAAATATTGCTACTTTGCGCAGCGCCTTTTCTTCGGATGGCATCATCCTCACCAGTGCTTTGGCTAGTGATACAACTATCAACTATAAGGCCTTATATAACGAAGCCAGTAAAAAGTATCGAGCTCAATTGGAAAAGCTTCATAATTATGAAAACTATCAGGAGTGTGTTGCCATAGTCAACGAGCAGGATCCATATGAGCGGGTACTGAATATGAGGGCACTGCTGATGCATGCCTCGCGGCAGGGATCAGGTGGCAGTATGAACCTGTTCGGTTATACAGCACAGGATTTGGAATGGGTGGTGAACTCGGTAATGTCATTGGTTAAGGAAGTGATACCAGGGGAAATATCCAAACTACCGCAATACTATGGTTTTTCCACTCTTGTAGACTTGGCGAGCCAGAACGTGGAGCAATTCTTGGATTTGTCTGCCAAAATGTATGAACTGCTTGTTGCCAAGAAGATTTCAGATCCCTCACACTATGTGTTGACCGCTGAAGAACAGGATAACATAGTTAGGGACTTTGCATTGGCCCGCCTGGAGGATATCAAGCGATTGCCAAGAGGCAACAAAATATATGGATTTCTGATGCATTTGATGGATTTCTGTCATGAGTTGACTTTCACTCCAACCTATTCTTATCGGTCGGTGACTGGCTTTGCCGTGAAGGAAGAAAATTCAGGCAAATGGAGCAAGGATGGTTTCTGGTTTCAAGAAGAAGCAAATGAAGAGTTATCAATAATGCTGAAAGACTGCCTCTCTTATAATTTTCTGATGAAACAGGGAATCAATCAAGGAAAGAAAGACCAGAAGTGGACTATCTTCTACTTAAACAGTTGGCTTTGTGCTTATGCCCATTTGCCTCTTGAACGTGGAGGATGGCGTCCCTTAACACTTCACAAACTGAATTCGTGGTTATGAGTAAGCGTTGGGAATCATACGTGATGTATCGCCAGAATGAAAAGCTGGTTGAGTTTTGGAAGGAGTACTACAATGACAAGTCTTTCGCGAAAGTATTGTTTTTGTTGGGTAAGGGCTTTGATCCCCGGATGAACAACATCCTGAAACTCTTTTTAGAGAATAACCTTGGGCAGAAATTGGACTGTATAGCTTTTGACTTCCCGAGCGAGAAGGATCCGGAGGAGAATCAGAAACTTTATGAAATTAACGCTCGGGAATTGGTAGCATTGAGGGCAAAGTATGGGTTTGGTTATGAAGAATTGAAAATAGACGGTATGTTGCCTTGGGATAAACGTATCGCGCAGATGTGCCGTAAAGTCATAGCCAAAGACCTTAGTGAGTACAATGATGTGATACTGGATGTCAGTTCTTTGCCTAGGGCGTTTTATTTTAATATTGGTAAGGCTCTGTTCAACAAACTTAGCAATGACAAGAAAAAGAATCTTTTTTTTGCTGTGTCGGAGAATGTGATGATTGACGAGCAGATCAAGAAGACCCCGGTAAATGACAATATAGAACCCCTGGTGGGCTTTCGCTCAATGTCGAGCCGTGAGTCGAATCTAGATAGGATTAATATTCTAATCAGCTTGATGGGTGAACAGAATATTGACATTTTGCGTAGTATCTATAATCATTTCCAGCCCTCGGATATGTTCCCTGTGTTGCCGTTTCCGTCAAAGGATCCACGGCACTCGGATTATCTGATGTTAAAGTATCATGAGTTCTTTACAGAGAAGCAGTTTACAGAGCCGCAAAATATCACGTATGCAGATGAGCAGAATCCTTTTGAGTTGTATCGTATTGTATCGAACATGATACAAGGACATCAGGCTACTTTTAAACCTATCAGCGACCACGTATGTTTTGGTATTGCGCTATTGACAAGTAAATTGTTGTCGCTGGGTGCACTTCTTGTAGGACTGGAATATAATCACTGTGTGGCTATCTATAATGTGAGTTCAACGAATTATGAGATAGAAAATGCCGCTAAGTTTGAACAAGTAAACAAGAACAGTGAGCCATTCTTGATGTGGATAACGGGAGAGGCGTACAATGAAAATTGATATAGTTGAGAGTTTAAAGTTTAAAGTTATTATATGACAAACAAGATATGTATAGGAACTGGACTGGTGAGTCTTGACATCCTGATAAGGCGGGGTGAGGAGCAAGCCGTATCGTATAAGGTGGGGGGTACCTGCGGTAATGTGATGATGATTCTGGCTTATATGGGTTGGGAAAGTTATCCGGTGGCCCGCTTGAACGGTTCAGATAACTCGCGAATGATGTTAGAAGATATGACTAGGTACGGTGTACATACAGACTTTGTGAGTACTAAAGATGACGGGGCAACACCTGTGATAATTCAACACAATATTGTAGATAAGGACGGGAATCCCACGCATAAGTTTGAGTTCAAAGGAAACAAGGGTGGATTTTTTCTGGATTATAAGCCGGTGACAAAAAAAGAAGCAATGCGGGTGGTGGAGTCGCTGGAGTTTGAGCCAACAGTTTTCTTTTTTGACCGTGTGAATCCTGCTACGGTAGCTATGGCAGAACACTTTAAGGAGCGGAAGACAATGGTGTATTTTGAACCTTCATCTATGAAAGGGAACTGGACACAGTTTGAAAAATGTGTGGTTGGAAGTGATATTGTTAAATTTTCTAATCAACGATTGCCGGATGTGTCGTTTGCTGATAAGTATAGAGACAAGCTGTTTATCCAGACGTTGGGGAGCAAGGGACTTCAATTCAATCTTTTCGGAAACGGGTGGGTTGTGATACCTGCCATTCCAAATCTGGATGTGGTGGATACTTCCGGTGCCGGTGATTGGACCACGGCAACATTGCTAGACGAGATGGTAAATGCGGATATCACAGAACTCAAAGAGCTGACCGTTACCATGGTAAAAGAACTCTTAGAGAAAGCTCAGGTAAAGGGGGCGGAAAGTTGTTCATATGAAGGAGCTCGTGGTATGATGGAAAAGATAAGATGAATTCCTCCATCGTTCTTAACAACATACTAATTGTTGGAGTTTCTCTTCCATCTTTTTCTTATGCTCAAGTCTTTTGAGTATATGTTAATGAGAAGTATTTCTTCTCTGTGAGTATGTGTTATATAGCTACTAATATCTTTCTGATAATCGCCACTTGTATTTTCATCTTGTTCTTTTTCTTGACAGTTGTCTGGATGTAGCTGAAGTTTGAGAAGAAACTGTTTGGGCTTCTTGATGCACCCCATGAGATTTTAATGAGTGTCTGTTTCTTAGATACTTGTTTCCATGTGTCACCTTTCGGCTTTTGTATTGTCCGTTGCTTACGTCGTTCGTGGTCTGAGTCTGCACCATACGACAAAGCATGCCGCTGTGGCAAATATTCTTATACCAACCCCTGTCTCTGCAATTATGCTGTGGCTGCGCGTTCCTTGAATCTAGAGGTGGTCTGAAGGCTTCTGTACTGTTCTCTATGTTGCTCTTACACTTGAGTAGCTGTTTGATGAAATATGGATTTGCAAGCTTGAGTTTCATTTACTCGTAAAGTTTGTTTCATACCGATTCCAATAGACTGCAGTGTGCTCTCCACGGTAGCATCGGTCACTCACCGTTCAACCACATCATTGTATATTTGGCGGAGATCTGGAGTTAGAATTCTATGGGATTTCTCAAAAAATGATGTTCTCGTCATGCCCCATAATACAGAGATAAATGCTATCTTTGTAGATATCAACGCCAAAGACTGTTCGGTTCCTGTCTATATTTTAAGATTTTGATTTATTCCTTCAACTTGGTGAATTTTTGATAAAATGTACGCAGGAAGGGACGGTAAACAAGGTATTGGCCTTGTTTTTATTCTGCTAGTACAGAAATTTTGCGATTTTTATTTAGTTTTGTCAGAGCATCAGACAATTCAACGGAAATCAATTGTGAATAATTAGTAAAAATATTTCATAAATAAAAATGATAGACTAGGGTATTGTAGCGTTTCGACAGATAAAGAGGGAATTTATCTGTCCAAAATAATCATAGAATTAGATTATTGAATATTCTATCTATTTAAATCATATACATATAGAGATGTAGTTATCCTATTACATTTAAGAATATTGAGAGGGGGGATTGTTAGTGAAGTGTAATCATATAAATTCGAAAAGTTATACTTTTTGAATTTATATGATATATATTGCGGGTTCTTTACTGTTCTAAGATTTCTTTAACGTTATTCATGGCCTTTTTAAGGCTGTTATTCATTACTCGGGCATAATGTTGTGTCATTCGTGTGGAAGCATGTCCAAGCATAACTGATACATCTTGTAGGGGTACATTATTAGCGAGCGTAATGGTAGTTCCGAATGTATGGCGCGCGGTGTAAGTAATATTTAGAAATGCAATAAAAAACAGAATGACGATAATTAAACGTA
>OGHR01000138.1_pt1 | contig 95197 bp, 94 predicted proteins | sample 1571621 | NCBI WGS metagenome assembly OGHR01 (sample SAMEA2582038, study PRJEB24529) | metagenome | biome: Human gut stool | place: China | collected 2011
TGACATGGTGGGGGTCGGTGGTTCGAGTCCACTTGGACGCACCATTTCTCAGCAGTTCCGTTTTACCTCCCTTTTCAGTTCATCCGGTTTTCAGTCAGTTACCCTCTTCTGTTTTCAATGTACTTCTGCGTATCAATACGGCTGTTTTCTTGCGTTACCGCAAGAATGTTAATTTATTTCTGATTTTATGATTCAAATCACACTAATAACCCTCTATAATGCCTGCGTAGTTGTTGAATGGATTCAGCTTGCTGATTTACAAGCACTGAAACAGAGAGGCGTGATAAAAAACACGCTATACTGAATCTGTTTTTTTACAAAAACGACTAATTTTAATAACCGGGGATCACGACAATTGCCTGTTCTTACTCATGCGGTGTGAATACAGGCGGTTGTTCACTATTTACTCTCAATAACTGTAGATGGGCTGTCATGAAAAAGACCAAAATTGTTTGTACTATCGGACCTAAAACCGAATCAGAAGAGAAACTCGAAGCACTGTTAGATGCCGGCATGAATGTTATGCGTCTGAACTTCTCCCACGGCGATTACGAAGAACATGGTCAGCGCATCAAAAATCTGCGTGCTGTCTGTGCGCGTACCGGTAAGAAAGCAGCCATTTTACTGGATACCAAAGGCCCTGAAATCCGTACCATCAAACTGGAAGGCGGCAATGATGTCGCACTGGTGGCGGGTCAGACCTTTACCTTTACCACGGATAAATCTGTCATCGGTAACAATGAGCGTGTTGCCGTCACTTATGCGGGCTTCGCGCAGGATCTGAAACCGGGCAATATCGTTCTGGTCGATGACGGCCTGATCGGCATGCGTGTCAAAGAAACCACCGCAACAGAGGTTATCTGTGAAGTTCTGAATAACGGTGACCTCGGTGAAAACAAAGGGGTTAACCTGCCGAATGTGTCTATCGGCCTCCCTGCTCTGGCAGAAAAAGACAAACAGGATCTGATTTTCGGTTGCGAACAGAATGTTGACTTCGTTGCTGCCTCCTTTATCCGTAAACGTGCCGATGTGGACGAAATCCGTGCTCACCTCAAAGCCAACGGCGGCGAACATATCCAGATCATCTCCAAGATTGAAAACCAGGAAGGGATGAACAACTTCGACGAAATCCTCGAAGCCTCTGACGGTATCATGGTTGCCCGTGGTGACCTGGGTGTGGAAATTCCGGTTGAAGAAGTGATTTTCGCGCAGAAACTGATGATCGAAAAATGTAATACCGCCCGTAAAGTGGTCATTACCGCAACTCAGATGCTTGACTCCATGATCAAAAACCCGCGCCCTACCCGTGCGGAAGCCGGTGACGTTGCCAACGCCATCCTCGACGGTACCGATGCGGTTATGCTGTCCGGTGAAAGTGCGAAAGGGAAGTATCCGGTTGAAGCTGTCAGCATCATGGCGACTATCTGTGAGCGTACTGATCGCGTGATGCACAGCCGTCTCGGCGATTTACAGGCCGGTAAAAAACTGCGTGTGACTGAAGCAGTCTGCCGTGGTGCGGTTGAAATGTCAGAAAACCTGGATGCTCCGCTGATCGTTGTGGCAACCGCCGGTGGTAAATCCGCGAAGTCTGTCCGCAAATACTTCCCGAAAGCCCCGATTCTGGCGCTGACCACCAACGAAACCACTGCCCGTCAGTTACTGCTGGTGAAAGGTGTGACCACCAAACTGGTGAACGAAATCTTATCGACCGATGATTTCTACCGTATCGGCCGCGAAGCTGCGCTGGAAAGCGGTCTGGCCACCAACGGTGAAATCGTGGTGATGGTATCCGGTGCGTTAGTACCAAGCGGCACCACCAATACCTCATCCGTACAATTACTGTAATATTTTTCAGCATTGTCTGAATTAATGAGAGCACCCGCTGCGCGGGTGCTTTTTTTATTCTAAACTGTAGGGGAACATGAAATGAAGCAACGGGCCGCAGAATAATTGCCGCTTTCTGAATACGGGATGATACCGCACTGCTGTATCTGTCTCCGCATCAGATTATTTGGTTGAGAATTACGCAATTGCCGTTTTTTTTTGATTTATTTTGCGGTTTCAGGAAAATAATCTTTGTAAACGCTGAATTTCTATTCTCTTTCCCTATTGAAATGTGTAATATCATTACTGCTACTTGGTGATTAACTTTAATCTAGAGGGTATTAAAATGGGTCGTTCTAAGATTGTATTAGGTGCTGTAGTTTTAGCTTCTGCATTATTAGCAGGTTGTTCTTCTAACGCTAAATTTGACCAACTGGACAACGACGTTAAGACGCTGAATGCCAAAGTTGATCAACTGAGCAACGATGTTAACGCAATCCGCGCTGATGTTCAGCAGGCTAAAGACGAAGCAGCACGCGCTAACCAGCGCTTAGACAACCAGGTTCGTTCTTACAAAAAATAATTTGTAATCACGATCTGAAGAACAGGTGGCGTAGCATAAATTATGTTACGCCATTTTTTTATGCCCGCTATTTATGCCGGGCGTAAAAAAACCGCCTCACAGCGGAAGCGGTTTTCATTTATCACAGCGTAAAAGCGATATTACTCTGCGCTGTTTTCCTCACGGACAATCGGACCCGGCTGGGTTAACTGACCCGGAGCAAAATCGGCCGGTTTCAGGTTCAGTTCTTTCACTTCCGCTTCTTCGTCCATTTCCACCGGTGCAAAGTTAGTTTTCTCTGCCGGTGCTGCTTCCTGCTTATACTGCGCATCACGGCTGACATTCACCGGCATACCGGAGCGGCGGGCAATCGCCTGCTCAACGATGGCGCTGTTAGTGTCCGGAGACTGAATAAAGCTGGTCAGTCCGGCAGAACGCGCAATCGGCATAGTCTGCGGGTCGTCATTTTTATTACGGGACAGCGGCTGGTGTACTTCCACATAGCGCTGACCATCCGGTTCAACGGCATATTTCACCGGCTCATTCACGATCTGAACCCGTGTACCTTTCGGAATGGTTTTAAACAGTGCTTCAATATCATGCGGACGCAGACGGATACAACCGGAGCTGACACGCATACCGATACCAAAGTCCGCATTGGTGCCGTGGATCAGGTATTCACCGCGACCGTGCGCCAGACGCAGAGCAAACAGCCCCATCGGGTTTTCCGGGCCGGCCGGGATAACTGCCGGTAAGGTGATCCCCTGAGCCGCATAGGCTTTGCGGATATTCGCGGTTGGTGTCCAGGTCGGATCTTTGATCAGCTGGGAAACTGAGGTGGTCATGACCGGGGTATCACGCCCCAACTGGCCGATACCAATCGGGTAGACCCGCACGGTATTGGTGCCCTGCGGGTAATAGAACAGACGCAGTTCCGCCAGGTTAATCACAATACCCTGATGCGGGGTGTCCGGCAGGATCAGTTGTGACGGGATAATCAGTTCGCTGCCGGGTTTCGGCAGATACGGATCCGTCCCCGGGTTAGCTTCCAGCATCGCCAGCAGGCCGATACCGTATTCGGCTGCAATCGCTTCCAGTGAGCGTCCGTCATCCGGCACAACATAGGTGACGTTTTCGCCGATGACCCGGCCCTTATCCGCAGGGAGTTGATATTCGGTTGCCCGGGCTGTTAACGCAGTAACCGCTAACAACAGCCCGCCCAGCAACGGGAGAATTCGTTTCATTCCAGATCCTCAGCTGATGATATAAAAAAATACGTGGCCGCTTTCCGGCCACGCCAGGTAATATATTATTAGCAGAGTAAGTAAAAGGGAACGATGTTTTATCTCATTTGCTGCGTGTTTTGTATGATTGTTCTGACCATGGCGTTCAGTCCCTGAGTACGGGACGGGGTCAGATGGACAGAAAGTGCCAGTTCCGAAAAGATTTGTGCGATATCCAGATCACGGATTTCCGCCGGCGTTTTTCCCTGATACAGCGCGATAACCAGCGCCACCAGGCCTTTAACAATCGCGGCGTCGCTGTCACCGGCGAACCAGACCCGCCCTTCCTCATCCTGCTGCATGATGATCCAGACCTGACTCTGGCAACCTGATATTTTATACTGCGGCTGCCGCTGCTCTTCTGTCAGCGCCGGTAATTTTTCGCCCAGCTCAATCAGATACAGATAGCGTTCCTCCCAGTCATGACAACGGGAGAAATTGCGCAGTAATTTTGCCTGATCCGGCAGCATAATTTTCATCAGGATCCTTAACCCAGCAGTTTTGCGGTACGTTTCAGTGCGTCCGTCAGTATATCAATATCAGCTTCCGTGGTGTAGAGCGCCAGTGAAGCACGGCACATGGCACTGACACCATAGTGCGCCAGCAGCGGCTGTGCACAGTGATGCCCGGTGCGGACAGCCACGCCATAGCGATCCAGAAATGCACCGGTATCAAAAGCGTGATGCGCCCCGAGGTTAAAGGCGATCACCCCTTCCCGCTGTGCATTACCGTACAGAATAATGCCGGGCACCTCTGCCAGCCGCGTCAGCACATACTGCATGAGCGTGTGTTCATACGCAGCTATCTCCGCCATACCGATATTATTCAGGTAATCCAGCGCAGCCCCCAGGCCGATAATGCCCTGGATATTGGGCGTTCCCGCCTCAAAACGCCACGGTACATCCGCATAGGTAATCCCGTTTGTCAGGCTGACCTCTGCGATCATGGCACCGCCGCCTTCGCGGGGCGGCATGTTATCCAGCAGAGATTTGCGTCCCCACAGAATACCGGTGCCGGTCGGTCCGTACAGCTTATGGCCGGAGAATGCATAGAAATCACAATCCAGCGCCTGCACATCCACCGGCTGATGCATTGCGCCCTGAGCACCGTCCACCAGCACCGCCAGTTCTCCCCCGGCGGCACGGCTCAGTTCACGCGCCTGCGCAATAATCGTTTTCACCGGGTTCACGGTGCCGAGCACATTAGAAAGATGGGTAAAGCTCAGTAATCTGGTGCGGTTATCGATCAGCGACGGCAGTTTACTCAGCACCAGAGTGCCGTCATCCGCCATCGGCAATACACGGATCTCAATCCCTGCACTCTCCGCCAGCATATACCAGGGCACAATATTGGCGTGATGTTCCATCTCAGTGATAATGATATTGTCACCATCATTGCAGAACGCGCGGCCAAAACTGTCCGCCACCAGATTGATGGCTTCGGTGGTGCCTTTGACAAAAATAATCTCTTCCGTCTGCGGCGCATTGATAAACGCCGCCGCTTTCTGCCGCACCGCTTCCGTGGCGGCCGTGGCCTCTGCACTTAATGTGTGAATGCCGCGGTGAACCGCGGCATAATGGTGAACCGTAAAATCACTCACCGCATCAATCACCTGCTGAGGTTTCTGGGCGCTGGCGGCACTGTCGAGGTAGACCAGTGGTTTGCCGTTCACCTCCCCGGCCAGTACCGGGAAGTCTGCCCGCCGCTGTTGTGCTGAATAACTCATTACTGTTTATCCCCCTGATCCAGCGACTGACGGATACGCGCCATCACCACGTTATTCAGGACTTCATCGCTGATCGCATCCGTCAGTTCTGCAGCAAACGCGAGGATGATCATCTGCTTCGCGGCTTTTTCCGCGATCCCGCGTGTGCGCAGATAAAACAGCTGTTCCTCATCAATCCGCCCGACCGTCGCACCGTGGCTGCACTTCACATCATCGGCATAGATTTCCAGCTGCGGTTTGGTATCGATTTCCGCTTTCCGGCCCAGTAACAGGTTATTGTTGGTCATCTGGCCGTCTGTTTTCAGTGCATGCGGTGCCACTTTAATCATGCCGTTAAAGACCGCACGGCTGTTATCCATCACAATGGTTTTATGACGCTGACGGCTTTCACAATACCCTTTGTTATGTTCCAGGTACGTGCGGGTATCCGCGATTTCACCGTGTTTCGGCAGCACCAGGCTGTTCATCGCCAGCACGATACCTTCGCCGTTAAGCTGTGTGCTGGTGTGGTGGCGGATCAGTTTGCCGCCGAGCAGGAAACTGGTGCTTTCCACACGGGCATGGGCAGCGATCACCAAATCATTATGGGCGAAATGGTACGCCTGCGGGTTTTCAAATCCCAGTTTCAGATGGCGGAAATCACTGTTTTCCCCCACGGTCGCGGTCATCCGCGCCCCGGTGAAATGGGCGGATTGTTCATCCGGACTGATAAAGTGCTCAATCACAGAAACAGCCGCATTCGCGCCGATATCGAGGTGATAACGGCTGTGACGCATATTCAGCGAATCATTATGTGCCGTTGAAATATTCACGATATACAGGGGTTTTTCCGCCTGTGCGCCGGCTTTCACGCGGATCACTAACGGTGTCTGCGCCAGGCTTTCAGTCAGGTGCAGGAAAATCTCGCTGTTAACCGGTGCCGGGAATTCACTGTGACGGTCAGCCACTGATAACTCAAACACACCTGTATCAGTATCACTCCACTGCGGCGCAAACACGCCGTCCACCAGCACCACGCGGTATGCATTCAGTGAGGTCAGCACTGCCTCCGGTAAGACGTTCAGTGTTCCGGTCTTATCCTGATAATCGGCCTCCAGCAATGGCGTCAGTGACGTATAGTGCCAGTCTTCCTGATGAAAGGCCGGGAAGCCGGTTTTCTGTGCCTGCTGCCAGTGCTGCGCGGCGTGCCCGGAGAGCGGATGCTGCGCGATAAGCTGCTCTATCCGCCCCATTGCGGCCAGGTTGCGCTCACTGACCTCGCGGCGTTTCAGCGCGCGTTCACTGTTGGTCAATAAGCCAGCCATATCCCTGCTCCTCCAGTTTTTTCGCCAGTGAGAAATCACCGGATTTGATGATTTTGCCCTGATACAGTACATGAACAAAATCCGGCTTCACGTAATCCAGGATGCGCTGATAGTGAGTGACAATAATAAAGGCGCGATCCGGGCTGCGCAGCTGATTCACCCCGTTAGCCACGGTTTTCAGGGCATCAATATCCAGCCCGGAATCCGTCTCATCGAGAATGCAGAGTGACGGCTCAAGGGCGGCCATCTGCAGGATATCGTTACGCTTTTTCTCACCGCCGGAGAACCCGACATTCACCGCGCGCGTCAGCAGATCCTGCGGCATATTCAGCAGCTCAATTTTATCTTCGATAAAATCAGCGAAATCAAAGCGGTCCAGCGCCTCTTCACCACGATACTCACGCACTGCATTGACGGCGGTTTGCAGGAAAAACTGGTTACTTACCCCGGGAATTTCCACCGGGTACTGAAAGGCGAGGAAAATCCCTTCACCGGCACGATCTTCCGGTGCCAGTTCCAGCAGGTCTTTACCTTTAAAAGTGACGGTTCCGCTGTCAATTTCATACTCTTCCCGGCCGGCCAGTGTGGCGGACAAGGTACTTTTACCGGAGCCGTTCGGCCCCATAATGGCGTGGATTTCCCCCGGTTTTACGTCCAGTGACAACCCTTTGAGGATTTCGTTACCTTCCACGCTGACATGCAAATCTTTTACACTTAACATAATGTACTACTCCGTCCCGCCGGTTATCCCGCAGGCGCTGATTCTGATGGATTAACCGACACTGTGTTCCAGGCTTATCGCCAGCAGTTTCTGTGCTTCCACGGCAAATTCCAGCGGCAGCTCAGAGAACACGTCTTTACAAAAACCATTTACAATCATCGAGATGGCATCATCTTCGCTGATCCCGCGCTGTAAGCAGTAAAACAGCTGGTCTTCACCAATACGCGAGGTAGTGGCCTCATGCTCCAGTTGCGCACTGTTATTCATCACTTCCACATACGGGAAAGTGTGTGCGCCGCACTCTGTGCCGATAAGCATTGAGTCACACTGAGTAAAGTTACGGGCGTTTTCCGCCCCCGGCAGCACCTTCACCAGTCCCCGGTAGCTGTTCTGGCTTCTCCCGGCGGAAATCCCTTTCGAGATAATTGTGGATTTGGTATTGCGGCCGATGTGGATCATCTTGGTACCGGTATCCGCCTGCTGTGTGCCGTTGGTCAGGGCAACAGAGAAGAATTCACCGACAGAGTTATCCCCTTTGAGGATCACACTCGGGTATTTCCAGGTGATAGCAGAGCCGGTTTCAGACTGTGTCCATGACATTTTGGAATTTTCACCCTCACACAGTGCCCGCTTGGTGACAAAGTTGAGGATGCCGCCTTCACTGTCACCGCCGGAGAACCAGTTCTGAACAGTGGAATACTTCACTTCCGCATCTTTATGGATGATCACTTCCACAACCGCCGCATGCAGCTGATAAGTGTCACGCACCGGTGCGGAGCAGCCTTCGATATAGCTGACATAACTGCCTTCATCCGCAATCAGAATGGTGCGTTCAAACTGGCCTGTTTTGGCTGCATTAATGCGGAAATAGGTGGATAATTCCATCGGGCAGCGCACCCCTTTCGGGACATAAACAAAGGTGCCGTCAGAGGCAACCGCCGAGTTAAGTGCGGCGAAAAAGTTATCGTGATTGGATACCACGGTACCGAGGTATTTCTGCACCAGTTCCGGATAGTCGTGAATCGCTTCCCCGAACGAGCAGAAAATCACACCGTGTTTTTTCAGCTCATCACGGTAAGTGGTTGAGACGGATACGGAGTCAAAAATCGCATCCACCGCCACCGCCTGCCCTTCGCGAACCGGCACGCCGAGTTTTTCAAAGGCTTCTTCCACTTCACTGGTCAGGAAACTGCCCGCCGGGCTTTGCACTGCCCCCGGCTGTGAGCCGCAGGTATCATCACACGAGCCGCATGACGGCGCGGAGTAATAGCTGTAATCCTGATAATCCAGCTGCGGATATTTCGCCTTCAGCCAGTGCGGTTCTTCCATCCCCAGCCAGTGCTGAAAAGCCTCCAGCCGGAAATTGAGCATCCACTCCGGTTCATTTCGTTTGGCGGAAATGGCGCGGATCACATTTTCGTTGATCCCTTTCGCCAGTTCATCCGTGGCGACGTTAGTGAAGAAGCCCTCTTTATAGCGTCCGTCATTCAGCCAGGTCCGGACGTCTTCACCAATCTCTGCATTGCTCTGAGACATAATATGGCTTCGCTCTTAAACCCCGAAGCTTTCACCACACCCGCAGGCATGCTGAGCTTTCGGATTATTAAATTTAAATATCTGATTCAGCCCTTCACGGACAAAATCCACTTCCGTGCCGTCGATAAACGGCATGGCTTTGCGCGGGACATACAGCCGGGCGCCGTCGCGCTCAAACAACATATCCTCTGCATCCGCCTGATTAATCATTTCAAAAACATAACCAAACCCGGCACAACCGGATTGTTTGACACTCAGGCAAAGCCCGATACTGTCAGGGGTGTTTTTCATCAGTGTCACAATCTGTTTTGCAGCGGCCGCTGTCAGTGTGATACCTGTCCAGTCATTATCATTCAGTGAAAAAGTTTCCACCGGGTTGGTGCTGTGCGTTGTCATTATTGACCTCATAAAATTCGACGGGAGCTCTCCGTAAACATCATGTTAATGATAATATTTCTCACTTCAACCACTTGCTTTGAAAGGATATTCCGATTACTGCTTAAATAATAGACAAACATGCCGGGCAGGCGTTATCATTTTTGAGCGGAAAATGAATTAATCTTTTGTTTATAAAAGAGATTATTTATCAATGATAAATACTTATTACCGTACCAGCCAGTACAGTATCAATGGCACAAAAGGATCATTATAAATACGACTTTTGAAGAGAAGTGCCGGTACACGGAAATTCCGGGCGGAATTCACGCAATACCGGCTGACATGTTGCTCAGGTGTTAATTTTTTGACCCGCGCAGGATCGCGGTAGTCAGACGGGAAATACAGCACAGCCGCTGCTGTTCATCAAAAATCTCAATAGACCAGACCTGCTGATTGCGTCCGAGGTGTATCGCCTTGCAATAACCGGTAACAACACCACTGCGCACCGCACGCACATGGTTGGCGTTAATCTCAACACCGACCACGGTTTCGTCCCCTTCACTGCACAGATAACCAGCCACAGAGCCGAGGCTTTCCGCCAGTACCACCGATGCCCCGCCGTGCAGCAGGCCGTGCGGCTGTTTTGTCCGTTCATCAACCGGCATCGTCGCGATTAACTGCTCCGACTCCACTGCCGTAAAGACAATGCCCAGGTGGCTGAGCATATTCCCTTCCGAGATGCGATTCAGTTCTGCCGGTGTTGCAGGTCGTTTCCATATCATTAATAAGCTCTCCGCGTCATGTTTTATCCCGCTGTCAGGATACCAGTGTCAGCAGCGCCTGCAACGGGTGCAGCATCACTTTGCCTTCCATCCGTTTTACCTGACTGCGGCAGGAGTATCCGGTGGTCAGGCAGCGCTCTGACGGCAGAGACTGATACGGCTGCGCCCAGGAAAGCTGATAAATTCCTTTCGAACGCGCCAGGTTCGGCATCTCATGGCCGTATGTTCCCGCCATACCGCAGCAGCCGGTACTGACAGACTGTAGCGAGGCGCCAAACCGGCGGAACAGATTCTGCCAGATTTTCACACTGTCCGGCAGCGCGGTGGCCTCGGTACAGTGGCTGAACAGATACCAGGGGGGAGTATCCTCACTGACATTTTTCACCGGCAATAAATCCGTATGTTCCGTCAGAAATTCATGGACTAACATCACGCGGAACTGCTGTTTCTCCGGTGGCAGAACAGTTTTGTATTCATCGCGGTAACAGAGCACCAGTGCCGGCTCAACCCCCGCCATCGGGCAGCCGAGCCGTGCCACCCGGTTGAGGAAATCCGCCGTTTTGTTTGCCGTACGGGCAAAGCGGGCGAGAAAACCTTTAATATGCTGCGCTTTTCCGTTCGGACTGAACGGCAGCAGCACCGGCTGAAAACCAAGCTTTTCCGTCAGCGCGGCAAAATCGGCCACCACTTTTGCATCAAAATAGCTGGTGAACGGATCCTGAACGATAAAGAGATAGCGCCCGGCCCGGCGCTGTTCCTCACTCATACTTTCCAGCATTTCCAGGGTGACGGAAACCGTGTTGCTCCCCGCCAGCTGCTGTTTCAGTGACGGTGACGACAGCAGCGGTAAATCGGTCATACCCACTGTTTTTTCACTGAGTTTCTGCACCCACGGCTGTTTCAGGAAAAAGTTAAACACCTTCGGCGCTTTCGCCATCAGCGGCGCACCAGCTTCCACATTCGCCACCAGATGGTCGCGCAGTGGCCGCAGATAGCGTCCGTGATAAAGTGCCAGAAACCGGGCGCGGAATTCCGGTACATCAATTTTAATCGGGCACTGTGTGGAGCAGGCTTTGCAGGCCAGACAACCGGACATCGATTCCTTCACTTCATGGGAGAAATCATATTCCCCGCGTGAGGCCCGCCGCGTATTGCCGATTTTTTCAATCAGTCCGCGAAGTGAAATACGATTCTGCGGTACGGCCTGTGATAACAGCGCCGGGTCCGTGCCCTGCTCTGCCAGCAGCCGCAGCCATTCGCGCACCAGCCCGGCACGGCCTTTCGGCGAGTGAAAGCGTGATTGCGTCACTTTCATTGACGGACACATCGGGCTTTTGACATCAAAATTAAAACACAGGCCGTTACCGTTACAGTTCATTGCCCCTGAAAAGGTATTTCTGACCTCAACAGGGATTGTTCTGTCATAGGTGCCGCGCTTGATCGCATCCACCTGCATCATCGGTGCATCACTGGTTAACGGCGCACAAATTTTGCCGGGATTGAGCCGGTTTTCCGGGTCAAATGCCCCTTTGATACGGCGCAGTTCGCGATACAGTGTGTCACCGAAAAAAGCCTCACTGTACTGCGCCCGGAAGCCTTTGCCGTGCTCCCCCCACAGCAGCCCGTCGTATTTGGCGGTCAGCGCGACGATATCATCGGAAATCTGCTTCATCAGTATTTCCTGTTCCGGTGAGCACATGTCCAGCGCCGGACGCACATGCAATACGCCTGCATCCACATGACCGAACATGCCGTATTCCAGCTGATGACTGTCCAGCAGTGCACGGAACTCAGTGATGTAATCCGCCAGATGTTCCGGCGGCACACAGGTATCTTCAACAAACGGGATCGGTTTTGCCGCCCCTTTACTGTTACCTAGCAGGCCCACCGCTTTTTTGCGCATTGCATAAATACGCTCAATACCACTCAGTTCACGGCAGACCTGATAGCCAATCACACCCGCTTCATTATTTGCCATTAATGAATCCAGGCGTTCACACAGTGACGCAACCTGCCCGTCAATCAGCGCTTCATCATCACCGCAGAATTCAACGATATTTAATCCCAGCAGGGTCTTATCCGGCACATCCGTGATCAATTCACTGACGGAATGCCAGACGATATCTTCCCGTGCCAGATTCAGCACTTTTGAATCTACGGTTTCCACTGACAGCGCCTGAGCCGCCACCATAAACGGGGCATTGCGCAGCGCGGAATCAAATGCATCATATTTGACATTCACCAGGCGGCGCACTTCCGGGATCGGCGTGATGTTGAGTTTTGCCTCAGTGATCACCGCCAGTGTGCCTTCCGAGCCGGTCAGGATACGGGTCAGATCAAAGGTCTGCATATCATCACTGAAGACATGGCGCAGGTCATAGCCGGTCAGAAAGCGGTTGAGTTTCGGAAAGCTGTCCAGAATGGTCTGCCGGTGAGTTTCGCAGCTCTCCAGTGTGATGCGGTAAAGTTCCCCCGCAGCACTTGCCTCCTGCGCACAGCGCCGCGCCTCACTGACCGGCAGCGGCGCGGTATCCAGCAGATCACCGTTAAGCAGTACCGAGCGCAGCCCCAGCACATGGTCAGAGGTTTTGCCGTACACCAGCGAGCCCTGGCCGGAAGCATCAGTGTTAATCATTCCGCCGAGAGTGGCCCTGTTGGAGGTGGATAACTCCGGCGCGAAAAAATAGCCATAAGGTTTCAGATACGCATTGAGCTGATCTTTAATCACGCCCGCTTCCGCCCGCACCCAGCCCTGCTCCGGGTTAATTTCAAGAATGCGGTTCATATAGCGGGATAAATCGATCACCACCCCGTTATTCAGCGACTGACCATTAGTGCCCGTACCGCCGCCGCGCGGGGTAAAGGTAACCGACCGGAATTCATCCTGTGCGGCGAGGCGCATCACCAGAATCACATCGGCGGTCGAACGCGGGAAAACGATTGCCTGCGGCAGAAGCTGATAAATACTGTTGTCGGTCGCGAGTGTCAGCCGGTCGCCATAACGGGTGGTGGTATCGCCGGTAAATCCGCTTTCATTGAGGGCGTGAATATAACGTTCAACCGCCGGGCTTACCTGTGGGGATTGCGTTAATCGTGGGATCATTATCTGCGGCTCTTTTATCATAAATGGTCACATTGCAAATCTGACAATATAATTATGTGGTTAACTCTTCATTCTGATGCATGATTCATGCGAGAATATTCACCTTAACACACAATGTATTCATTTTGCGCCTGCAATAAAATAACGCAATATTTGCGCTCCTTTATCGGGAACAACCAGTTAATTCATTTACAAAGGGAAACTTATCCGTGGAAAAATCGCAACCGGGTTATGATTTACCTAAACTAATATTCGCCGTCGGAGCGATATCAATTCTCATTGTCATTAGTTTTTGGGTATTAAGTCCGTTCCTTCCGGGCTTCATCTGGGCGGGTATGATAGTGATTGCCACCTGGCCGGTTTATACCGCAATCCGCCGCCGTGTCCGTAACAGCCGCTGGATAGCGGCATCTGTGATGGTCATGCTGATTATTCTGCTGTTTGTCTTTCCGCTGGCGCTGCTTATCAACAGTATTGTCGAGAACAGCGAGCCGCTGATGCGCTGGGTCAAATCTCCCGGTCAGCTGACACTGCCGGAGCTCTACTGGCTTGACTCAATCCCGGTTATCGGGCCGAAACTGTTTGCCAGCTGGACAACCCTGGTCGCCAGCGGCGGCAACGCGATGATGGCCAAAATCCAGCCTTACCTCGGACAGGGGGCGGCCTGGTTCCTGACTCAGCTGCTGAGCGCCGGTAAATTCCTGTTCCATCTGGCGATTATGCTGCTGTTCAGTGCTCTGCTCTATCTTCAGGGCGAAGAAGCGATGCGCGGTTTCCGTCACTTTGCTCTGCGCCTCGCCGGCATGCGTGGTGATGCCGCCGTACTGCTGGCAGCGATGTCTGTACGCGCCGTGGCACTGGGTGTGGTGGTCACCGCACTGACTCAGGCAATTATCGGCGGGCTGGGGCTGGGGCTGGCCGGAGTGCCGTTTGCCGCTATCCTGACGGTGCTTATTTTTATCTGCTGTGTGGCGCAACTCGGCCCGCTGCTGATTATGATCCCGTCCATCATTTATCTGTTCTGGACCGGAGATACCACCTGGGCTGTCGTCATGATTGTCTGGGCCGGTATTGTTGCCACCATGGATGGCGTACTGCGCCCGTACCTCATTAAAATGGGGGCGGATTTACCGATGGTACTGATTCTGACCGGCGTTATCGGCGGGATGTTATCGCTCGGAATGATCGGGCTTTTTATCGGCCCTGTCGTGCTGGCAGTTTCTTACACACTGCTGAAAGCGTGGATGAATGATGTGCCGAAGCCGTCAGATGACCTGACCGAGGTTCGCGCTTATATGGAAGAACAACTCTCAGAAAAAGAATAAGTTTTTAATCAGAGGTGCAGAAGTGCACTTCTGATATATTTAATTAATTATTCAATTATGGTTCATAAATAGCATTAATAATTTGAAATATTAATATACATTGAGAGAATTTCACCGGACTTATTCCGGATACGGACAGAGGTTCTGAATATATTTCACTTATCTAACAATCAGTAAATATATATATTGAGACAATTCTTAATGCAGGCATATCTTAATTATTTTAATATATCAGCCATCAAGTAACGAATTAAACGGTATTGTTATTCATTACAATGATACCTTCCGAATACAAATATTGCTGTGTGTAGTCTTTGCCTGTCAGCCCATGATAGGCTTTTTTTTTGCCTGTAATTCAGGATATCTGATTTGGTTTTATTTTGATTTGCCTTAAGTGCGCACAGACATTCTAACACTGAATATGAAAAAAAAGCCCGAAATAATCCGGGCTTTTAATCATTTTAAATGACTGAATCAGTGATTTTCTGCTAATGAAATCCAGGTTTTCACTACAGTATCCGGATTGAGAGAAACACTGTCGATTCCCTGCTCCATCAGCCAGGCTGCGAAATCCTGGTGGTCGGATGGTCCCTGACCACAGATTCCCACATATTTATTACGTGCTTTCGCCGCTTTGATAGCCATCGACAGCAGCGCTTTCACCGCATCGTTACGCTCGTCAAACAGAGTGGAAACCACACCGGAATCGCGATCCAGACCCAGTGTCAGCTGTGTCATGTCGTTGGAGCCGATAGAGAAGCCATCGAAATACTCGAGGAACTGATCTGCCAGCAGTGCGTTTGACGGGATTTCACACATCATGATCAGACGCAGGCCGTTTTCACCGCGTTTCAGACCATGAACCGCCAGTTCATTCACCACGGCTTCTGCCTGTGCCACAGTACGGACAAACGGGATCATCACTTCGACGTTAGTCAGATCCATATCATTACGCACACGTTTCACTGCTTCACATTCCAGAGCGAAACAATCACGGAAATCATCATGCACATAACGGCCTGCACCACGGAAGCCCAGCATCGGGTTCTCTTCATGCGGTTCGTAGATATCTCCGCCGACCAGGTTGGCATATTCGTTGGATTTAAAGTCAGACAGACGGACAATCACTTTCTTCGGATAGAACGCCGCTGCAATCGTGGCAATCCCTTCAACCAGACGACCGATATAGAATTCAACCGGATCATCATAGCCCTGCATCATGCTGCGGATTTCAGCCTGTAATTCCGGAGTCTGCTGATCAAATTCCAGCAGTGCACGCGGGTGCACACCAATCATACGGTTGATGATAAATTCCAGACGTGCCAGGCCGACACCTTCATGCGGCAGGCAGGCAAAGTCAAATGCACGGTCAGGGTTACCGACGTTCATCATGATTTTGGTGCCCACTTCCGGCATTTTATCGATTTCAGAAGAGTGGATATCAAAATCCAGTTTGCCGCCGTAGACGTAACCGGTATCCCCTTCAGAACAGGAAACAGTCACTTCCTGGCCTTCTTTCAGGAGTTCGGTGGCATCGCCGCAACCGACCACCGCCGGGATCCCCAGCTCACGGGCAATGATTGCCGCGTGACAGGTACGACCGCCGCGGTTGGTAACAATCGCCGCCGCTTTCTTCATGATCGGTTCCCAGTCAGGGTCAGTCATATCAGTGACTAACACATCACCCGGCTGAATACGATCCATCTGGCTCAGGTCATGGATAACTTTGACCACACCGGCACCGATACGGTGACCGATTGCACGGCCTTCAACCAGCACATTACTCTGGCCGTTCAGCTGATAACGTTCCATCACCTGCTGGTTAGAGCGGACGGTTTCCGGACGCGCCTGAACGATATACAGTTTGCCGTTGTTACCGTCTTTCGCCCACTCGATGTCCATCGGACGGCCGTAGTGTTTTTCAATGGTAACGGCCTGTTTTGCCAGTTCTTCCACTTCGCTGTCGGTCAGTGAGAAACGTTTGCATTTTTCTGCATCCACATCCTCAATACGCACCTGTTTGCCATGGCTGGTGTCATCCGCATAAACCATCTGGATTTTCTTGGAACCCATGGTGCGGCGGACAATAGCCGGACGGCCTTTTTCCAGGGTTGGTTTGTGGACATAAAACTCATCCGGGTTTACCGCGCCCTGTACCACCATCTCACCCAGCCCGTAAGCGGATGTGATAAAGACAACCTGGTCAAAACCGGACTCGGTATCGATAGTAAACATCACGCCGGAAGACGCGAGGTCAGAACGCACCATGCGCTGAACACCGGCAGACAGTGCAACACCACGGTGGTCATAGCCCTGATGCACGCGGTAAGAAATCGCGCGGTCATTAAATAATGAGGCAAATACGTGCTTGATGGCGACCATGATCGCATCAATACCCTGCACGTTTAAGAAGGTTTCCTGCTGTCCCGCGAAGGAGGCGTCCGGCATATCCTCAGCCGTTGCGGAAGAACGCACAGCAAAAGATGCGCCTTTCTCGCCTTCGGACAGCTGCTCATACGCGTGACGGATGTCCTGCTCAAATTCCGCGGAGAACGGGGTATCAATTACCCATGCGCGGATCTGTGCACCGGCTTTCGCCAGCTGGTTGACATCGTCAACATCCGTTTTATCCAGCAGCTCATAAATGCGCTGGTTGACGCCACTTTGCTCAAGAAAGTCATTGAAGGCCTGTGCCGTGGTGGCAAAACCATTGGGAACAGACACGCCTAATCCGGAAAGATTGGTTATCATTTCGCCTAAAGACGCATTTTTACCACCGACACGGGGTACGTCATTCATACCTAACTGGTTATACCAAAGTACATTACACGGGGTTTGACCATTGTTGGACATTGCAAGCAATCCTTTTAACATTCAAAAGAAGGTAAAATCGGAAATACGGGCTCTGCTGAGCATCAGAAACAGATTATCACAATGTTTGTAAGAATATAGACAGGTGAATCGATCAACCCGATTACAATATTTTTTTATCCTTTATAATCATGTTTTAATTTATTTGTGCCGTTGCTCCGGATTATCGATTCAGCAAAAAACATAGGAAAATAAATAACATGTCTATCACAACCGGCTCATCTTCTGATAAACAAAATAAAGAAACACGGAGTGTCTTCTTTATTTCTGACGGAACGGCAATTACGGCGGAAGTATTAGGTCATGCTGTATTGTCACAATTCCCTATTGATATTATCGCTTACACCCTGCCGTTCGTGGCAACTGTCGAGCGCGCGCTGGAAATCAGACAAAAAATCGATACCATTTTTGAAACCACCGGGTTACGCCCTCTGGTGTTCTACTCCATTATCTGTCAGGACGTGCGCGAAGCCATTACCGGCAGTCAGGGCTGCTGTCAGGACATAGTGCAAACCCTGGTAGCGCCGATTCAGAAAGAGATTCAGATGGATCCGCAGCCGATATTCAACCGGACCCACGGCTTATCCAAGCGCAATCTGAGCCAGTATGATGCCCGTATCGCGGCCATTGATTTCGCACTGGCACATGATGACGGCGTGTCTCTGCGCAATATGGATCAGGCGCAGGTCATTCTGCTCGGCGTTTCCCGTTGCGGTAAAACCCCGACCAGCCTGTATCTGGCCATGCAGTTCGGTATCCAGGCCGCCAACTATCCGTTTACCGCAGATGATATGGATAACCTGCAGCTGCCTGCGGCCCTGAAGCCGTATAATAATAAGTTATTCGGTCTGACCATTGACCCCGAGCGTCTTGCCGCTATCCGCGAAGAGCGCCGTGAAAACAGCCGCTACGCCTCAATCCGTCAGTGCCGGATGGAGCTGGCAGAGGTGGAAGCACTGTACCGCAAACACAAAATCAGCTACCTCAATACCACCAACTATTCGGTGGAAGAGATATCGACAAAAATCATCGATTCTCTGGGATTAAACCGCCGTATGTTCTGACAGCGGAAACGGTTAAGTGGATCACATTCCCCCGGTGATCCACTTTCTGCAATTGTATCTTGTAATCATCACGTTTTCGTTTATTGTGATCGGTATCACTGTGGTTTAACACAGCAACTGACCGAATTCAGAGACAGCACTAATCTATGGAAAAAACGGATGAACTGCGCACACGGGCGATAGACAAACTGATCACCCCGTCCGCGCTGGCCGGTGAGTTTCCGGCCACAGAAGCAATTAATAAGAATGTCACCACATCACGAACCCGCATTGAACGTATTTTAACCGGCGATGACCCGCGTCTGCTGGTGATTGTCGGCCCCTGCTCCGTGCATGACCCGATCGCCGCACTGGATTACGCACAGCGCCTGAGCGAGCTGCTGCCGAAATACAGCTCACGCCTTGAAATTGTGATGCGCACCTATTTTGAAAAGCCGCGTACGGTTGTCGGCTGGAAAGGACTGATTTCAGATCCGCGTCTGGATAACTCCTGCCAGGTCAATGAAGGTATCCGGCTGGCGCGCAAACTGCTGATCGACGTTAATGCACTGAATGTCCCGACGGCCACCGAGTTTCTCGATATGGTTACCGGGCAGTATATTGCGGATCTTATCAGCTGGGGGGCCATCGGTGCCCGGACCACGGAAAGCCAGATCCACCGCGAAATGGCCTCCGCGCTCTCCTGCCCGGTCGGCTTCAAAAACGGTACTGACGGCAATATCAAAATTGCGATTGATGCCATCCGCGCCGCACAGGCCGGCCATATGTTCCTGTCACCGGATAAAGACGGGCAGATGACAATTTACCAGACCAAAGGCAATCCGTTCGGGCACATTATTATGCGCGGCGGCAAGACACCGAACTATGCTGCCGGTGATATTGCTCACGCCTGTGATCAGTTGCGCCAGTTTGATCTGCCGGAACATCTGGTGATTGATTTCAGCCACGGCAACTGTCAGAAAATCCACCGCCGTCAGCTGGATGTCGCCAAAGATGTCGCACAGCAGATTAAAGACGGCTCGCGGGCTATCGCCGGTGTTATGGCCGAAAGCTTTATTCAGGAAGGCACACAAAAACTGGTGAATCACAAAGCACCGGTTTACGGGCAGTCAATTACCGACCCGTGCCTGAGCTGGGCAGATACCGTCACCATGCTGGATATTCTGGCTGACGCGGCGGATGCCCGTTTCAGCTGATTAACACCCTTATTATGAAACAGGATGCACCGGCATCCTGTTTATTCATCACCCACAGTTATCATTCCTCCCCCATATAGTTGAGATGCCCCTCACTTTTTTCGTGTAAATTCCCTCTCCCGGAAAAAATCGCTTGAACCGGTTTCGTCAGCTGCTGATAATAATTTGCGAATGCGAATTGATATCAAATAAAATTATATGACTGAAAATAATCAGAATTCTGCGATATCCGTACTTACCGGATATAAAAATACAGCAACAGATAAAATCACGGTTATCAGCAGTGAGGCACTCCTGGGGCCGCAGCAGCGGATTATTATCCGCCACCAGAATGAGGAATATCACCTGCGCCGGACCAAAAACGGAAAACTCATTCTGACCAAATAACACACAGGCCAGCCACCTGTTTTCTTAAGGCAGCCAGCTTACTTTTTAATACCGGTTATCCGGTCTGCGCCGGTTTGGTGCAGATCACGAAAAAGTAAGGATCTGCTATGCACAGTGAAACACTCTCCCGTTACCTTGCCCTGAAAGAACAGGGACATCTTATCCACGCCCGTGATATCGCCGCTGAGATGGGCATATCCGAGGCAGAACTGGCACACTGCCGGACCGGTTATGACGCCTGCCGCCTCACCCCGGATATCCCAGCCATTTTCCGGCTGCTGGGCACCGCCGGGGAGCTGAAAGGCATCACCCGCAATGACCACGCGGTACATGAACATACCGGCACCTATGATAATGCTGAATTCGGGGAACACGCCTGCCTGCTGCTGAACCCGTACGGGCTGGATTTACGCTTTTTCCTGTCTCAGTGGCAGACAGTATTTGCCTTCGCGGAAAATACTCCGCGCGGCCTGCGCCACAGCCTCCAGTTTTTTGATCGCCACGGCGATGCTGTCCACAAAATTTATACCACCGCTGATACGGATATGGGTGTCTGGCATCACCTGACGGCACAGTTCGCCGCGTATGATAATCCGCCGGTTGTTCCGGAACCGGCCGTCATCCCGGCCTGCACATCACTGACACCGGAGCAGCAGGCTGAATTTACCCGTCACTGGCAGCAAATGACGGATGTTCATCAATTTTTTGTTCTGTTAAAAAGATTTAATATCAACCGCTTGCAGGCATTCCGCTGTGTGGATAACACCCTGGCGCAGCGGGTGGATAACAGCGCATTGTCACGTCTGCTCGCACAGTGCACGGAAGAACAGAATGACATTATGATCTTTGTCGCCAACCGGGGCTGTGTACAGATTTTTACCGGCGCCGTTGGCCGGGTTGAACCTTATATCAGCCCCCGCGACGGACAGCACTGGATCAATATTTTCAATCCGTCCTTCACTCTCCATCTGATCGAATCGGCTGTTGCGGAATCCTGGATTACCCGCAAACCCACCAAAGACGGTATTGTCACCAGCCTGGAATTATTTGATAAAAACGGTCAGGCTATCGCCCAGCTGTTCGGACAGCGTACCGAAGGCGAACCGGAACAGGCTCTCTGGCGCAGTCAGATTAATACCCTGCTGACAGACTGCGGCGGTGAGGCGGCGGCATGAAAAGATATGTCCTCCTGCTACTGCTGCTCTGTTTTTTTCCGCCTGCACGCAGTATGCAGGGCAGCATTATTACCCTGGGCGGTGATGTCACTGAGATTGTCTTTGCACTCGGTGCCGGTGACCGGGTCATTGCCCGTGATACCACCAGTGAGCATCCGCCGCAGGTCACTCAGTTGCCGGATGTCGGCTATCTGCGGCTTCTGAATGCGGAAGGTCTGCTGTCGCTTCAGCCTTCACTGATCCTCGCCAGTGAACTGGCTTATCCTTCTGCCGTGTTATCGCAGATCAGCGCGGCGGGTATCCCTGTCGTCACTGTCAGTGCCGCGGCAGAGCTGCCGGCCATTACCGCGAAAGTCCGTCAGATTGCTGATGCTCTTGCCTTGCAGTCAGCCGCCGCCGGACTGGTCGCTGACATTAACCGGAAACTGGATGCTGTATCGCAGACACCTCTGCCGGTGAATGTGCTGTTTCTGCTCAGCCACACCGGTACCGCCCCGATGGCAGCCGGTACAGATACGGCAGCAGACAGCCTTATCCGCAGTGCCGGCGGAAGAAACGCAGCCGCTTCTTTCCGCCGTTATCGCCCGCTGTCCGCAGAAGGGATGATTGCCGCTCAGCCCGATTTAGTGGTGATAACCCGCAGTGGTCTGGCTTCTCTCGGCAACACCGGCAATCTGTGGCAGTTACCCGGACTGGCTCAGACACCAGCCGGGAAACATAAGCGGGTACTGGTGGCTGATGATATGGGGTTTCTCGGCTTCGGGTTACAAACTCCGGATACACTGCATCAGTTACGTAAAGCAATGGAGGCGGCAGCCGTGTTATGAATAATCCGCCTGCTTTTCATCTGCGCCGCCTGTGTCTCTGCTTTCTGTTGGTGATCATGATATTAACTGCCATGAATACCGGCGGACTGCCGGTTTCTGTCAGTGCATTCCTGCGGGGTGAAGTAACCCCGCAACTCTGGCAGATCTGGTTATCTGTCCGTCTGCCGCGGATTGTTCTGGCAGTTCTGGTGGGTATGGCACTGGCCACCGCCGGGGTATTATTGCAGGGATTATTCCGCAACCCGCTGGCAGACCCCGGTTTGCTCGGGATCAGCAGCGGCGCAGCCGTTGCGGTGGCACTGGGGATTGTCTTTATCGCGCCTTATCTGAGTGGTGCAGTCACACTGTACCTGCATATTATTACTGCCTTCAGCGGTGCACTTTGTATCAGCGGGCTGATTTTTCTGCTCAACCGCCGCCGTCAGCCTTTGCTGCGTCTGTTGCTGTGCGGCATTGCCGTTAATGCAATCAGCATGTCCTTTGTCGGCGTGCTCAATTACCTGAGTGATGATAGAGAATTACGCCAGTTTTCACTGTGGATGATGGGCAGCACCGGGCACATCAGCTGGACTTTGCTTCTGCCTGCGATCGTACTGGCACTCCCTGTGTTTTATGCCGCATTCAGACTGGCACGTCCGCTGGATATAATTCAGTTGGGGGAAGAAGAAGCGCACTATGCCGGGGTGAATGTCCGCCGGACACAACAGTGTGTCCTGCTGGTAAGTGCCCTGCTCACCGGTATTGCCGTGGCACTGAGCGGGATTATCGGTTTTATCGGCCTGGTTATCCCGCACCTGATGCGTATGATTTTCGGCTGGCACCACCGGCTTCTGCTGGTGACATCAGCCCTTGCCGGTGCACTGCTGTTACTGCTCTCCGATACACTCGCCCGCACGCTGGTGGTACCGGCAGAAATCCCGGTCGGATTACTGACCGGACTGCTTGGCGCACCCTATTTTCTCTGGCTGATTTTCTCTGTGAAGGAATGATATGCCCCGTATAACCGTCAATAATCCGCCACCGGTGCTGGTTGCAGAGAATGTCAGTTTCTCCCGCCACGGGCAGCCGGTAGTCAGTGATATCTCCCTGGCTTTGCACTGCGGAACCATCACTGCGGTTACCGGCCCGAACGGCGCAGGTAAATCAACCCTTCTTCGTTTACTCAGCGGCTATTATCCCTGTGACAGCGGGCAGATCATGCTGCGCGGAAAACCAATGGCGTCCTGGTCTTCCGGTGCTCTGGCACAAATCAGGGCGGTAATGACACAACAAAGTGTTGTCTCTGCCCCCTGCCGGGTCAGAGATGTTATTGCGCTGGGGGATTTGCACAGAGAATACACACACCAGATAACTATTGATGAAGTGATACACCTGACGGCCTGTGAACCACTGCTGGAGAAACGCTGGTATCAGCTTTCCGGTGGTGAACAACAGCGGGTTCATCTGGCGCGCGCACTGATGCAACTAAGCTGTCCGCTGCCTCTCCCTCGTCTGTTATTACTGGATGAACCGACTGCCGCACTGGATCTTCACCACCAGCAACACCTGATGCGGATGCTGAAACAGCGGGTAAATACAACTTCCCTGGCGGTCTTATGTATTCTGCATGATCTGAATCTGCCCTCTTTATATGCTGATCACGTCATAATGCTGAATAACGGGCGCATTGTCCGTCAGGGAACACCGGGCGGGGTGCTGCAAAAAACGGTACTGGCGGAAACTTATCAGGCAGACCTGATAACGCTCCGCCATCCGCTTACCGGCAATACATCTGTGTTACTTGCGCCTTAATGTTGTTCAGGTTTTGCCGTAACCCGTTGTTTGCGGCAAAACATGATTGCCGAAAGCAGACATAAGGTGTAGCCGAGCAATTCACAACCTTCTTCGGCCAGGTTTTTTGCCAGCCGGTTAAAATCATCACCCATCATACCGCGCCATAAAATTCCCATACCGAACAGACGGGAAAAGACCAGAACCACCAGCAAACCGGTAACCATCATGCCGTATGCCGGATGTGAGACAAAACGGTACAGCCCGTTAACCGCCGAGCGAGGATGCAGAAAAGCATAGATAATCGCAATCAGTGAGACCGGGACAGCAAACCAGAACCATGCTCCGTGGGAAATATAGTCAAAAATCTGATCCAATTCCCTGATCAGCATGCTGGCAAAAAAACCGGCAATCAGAAAAAAGCCCGCCCTGTCCTCCGGCTCCCGCAGCCCTTTGCGGAAAAACAGCACAATCACTGCCAGCAGCATCACCTCAGCAACAATTTCTGTCACCGAGTCTTCACCCAAATCATTCTTAAGAACCAGAATATCAACAAACAACAGACCTGTACTGGCAGCCATAATCAGTGCCAGCATAAAAAAACGTCCCATTGCCCCAAAAAGAAACCGAAATTGCTGTGACATAACCATCCTGAATTATATTTATCGTCGGCAGATTCTATCGATTTTGAAACTATAATTGGTGACATATGGTGCTATATGCTGGTGATAAAACAATTGGTTTCATCTATTGGTCTGATAATGATTCTCAATCATGAAAGGCACGATTTGCCTACACAATTCTTGGAAAATTCATAAAATATGGTTAATAACATATGTGACTATTAGAATTTATAGATTGTAAGCCCGATTTTGGGAGGTGAACATGTCAGAAAGTGTAGTGAACGATATTATCAAATGGCTGGAAACCCAGTTACAGCGCAATGAAGGGATCAAGATTGATACTATTGCGGATAAGAGCGGTTATTCAAAATGGCATCTCCAGCGTATTTTCAAAGATATCAAGGGATGCACATTAGGTGAGTATGTCCGTAAGCGCCGCCTGCTGGAAGCAGCTAAATCTCTGCGCGATAACGATATGTCTATTCTGGATATCGCGTTGCAGTATGGCTTCAGCTCACAGGCAACCTTTACCCGCATCTTTAAAAAACATTTCAATACCACACCGGCAAAATTCCGTGATCACGGTCAGCTGCCGGAACCGCGTTGTTTTATGGAGTGCGGTTCACACTAAACAGCTGAAAAAATATCCCCGCCTGCCGCAACCGGCCAAACGGGGATATTTTTTATTTTGCTGCTATCACACCGCAGGCAATCCGTGCTCCCCCGCCACCTAATGGTGCCGGTGAATCTGAATGATTGTCGCCGCCTGCATGAACCATAATGGCATGCCCTTTAATCCCGCTGAGTTTTTTAAGCCGTGGTGCCAGTACCTGAGTGGTCGCTTTACCGTCATCTGTCACATACAGCGCCGGCAAATCCCCCAAATGGCCGTCTGCATATGGCCCGGCATGAATTTTAGTACCTGCAGGGTCAAAATGGCCGCCTGCGGCCAGTGCAGCTACCGGTTTACCCTCTTTCTCTGCAGCATCACAGGACGGATTTTCGTGGATGTGAAATCCGTGCACGCCCGGCGGTAACCTATTCAGCGCCGGTGTAAACAGCAAACCATAATCCGTTTCCTGAATATCAATGGTGCCGATAACCTTACCGGCACCTTTTTCTGTCGCTTCATGCAGGGTAACGCGCTCAGTTGCCGCCAGGGAGGTTGATACCCCCATCAGGATTAACAACGGAATGAGTTTTTTCATCATATGCTCCTTCAGTTTATTATTCCTGACCTATCCTACGGCACCGGCCCGGATTGTCTTTCAGATTAACGGCATATTTTACTGAAGCTCTGCCACCAGCCAGTCCCGCAACTGAGTCAGTTCATCCTGCATGTCGGGATAACCGGCCATCAGCTCAGTGAATACCGCCGTTACAGCATCAGCGCTGTACCGCTGACCGGTCAGCAGTTGTGCCAGTTGCTCCAGCGGGGCCGGATCAAGACTGTCAGTAAAAATCTGTGCCCGGCTGATAATCCCGCGCTCCACATCAAAATGCAGTTCAATACCGCCCCATTTAAAGCGGGTATCCAGCAGATGGCTGAAGGCCGGTGCATTACCGAAATTCCAGTCCCAACTGCTCTGTCTGGCAAAGGTCTCTGCAAATCCCGGCAGATCGGGAAGTGAATCCGGTGAAATCAGTTCCGCTTCCGCCTTTTCGCCGTAATAGTCAAAGAACGCAGCTTTAATCGCTTCGCACACCTGCTCATGGTCAATCCCGGGAATAATTTCCGCCAGATTGGTCACCCGCGAGCGGACAGAGGTGATCCCTTTGGCCTGCAATTTTTTCGGATCCGGATTGAGATAATCCGCCAGACGGCTTAAATCCGCATTAATTAATACCGTGCCGTGATGGAAGCCGCGATCTTTGGTTTCCCGGTACGCCGAGCCGGAAATTTTCCGCTCACCGTCTTCGCAGTTAACCACCAGATCATTACGGCCGGATGCCGATACCGAAATGCCGAGCCGGGATAAGCCGCTGAGAATAATATTAGTGGAAACCGTTTTATCATATTCCGGTTTCCCGGCCATAAAGGTGAAATTCGTATTTCCCTTGTCGTGGAATACCGCCCCGCCGCCACTGCTGCGCCGTGCTAATTTAATATGGTCAGATTCCATTTTGCGGGTATTACATTCCTTCCACGGGTTTTGCGCCCGGCCGATAACCACGGTGTCATTATTGCGCCATAAAAACAGCACGCGCTGGTCAGCAGGCATCTGCCGGAAAATACACTCTTCAACGGCAAGGTTAAACCACGGATCAAAGGAATCAGAAATAAAAAGACGAAGTGACGACATGTTGTCCCCCGGAAAAAATAGGCTGCCGATAAGATAGCATATTTATCCCGGTGATTTTAAAGTCTGCGCGCCTGCCAGAAGACTTTTTTCCAGTAAACGTTATCCAGACTGGAACGCATCACACCTTTACTGGTCGAGGCATGAATAAAGGCACGGTCAGAATCATAAATGCCGACATGCAGCCCGTTCTCGCCGCCGCCGGTTTTAAAGAATACCAGGTCACCGGGCTGTAAATCCTCAACATCGATCCGGGTGCCGTAGGTTGTCTGCGCTTTGGTGGTGCGCGGCAGAGAAATAGCGAAGCGGTCATTAAATGTCCGGTAGACGAAACCGGAACAATCAATGCCGTTTAAATCCATTCCGCCGTAATGATATGGCGTACCGTACCATTGCGATAATTGTTCCCGCAACTGGGCAATCACCATAATCGGGTCCGATAATTCTGTTTTGATCGGCGGTGCATGATATTTACGCGGTGTTGATGAACAGCCGACAACGGCTAATACGCAGATAAAAAGCAGAGAACGGAATATGATTTTCATTGTATTATCCCCGGTGCGGCAGACCTTCAACCCGCAATACTGTATTAATATCTGCGGGTGAAAGTCAATATTTGCCGTATTTTACCGGGTGTTAAGGCATTTTCCGGTAATAAAGTAATGTCAGGTTTTCATCAGTGACAAATTCATCCGCCGGAGAAACATCGTTTTCATCCAACCCGTGGCGATCACGCAGGATCAGCGCGACATTACCGGTTTTACGGGCATTTTTCAGCCAGGATTCAAAATCATCATGTGCAATAAATTTTGATTTGGTATCCGGATAGGTATCACTCAATCCGTATTTCAGTTCGCCCGGGCGGTCAAACATATAAATATCACTGCGCTGTAATTCCCAGGCCGCTGACGTGCCGACACCCACACTGTTAACCAGAATATAACGGGCATCTTTCAGCAGTGCGATATTATCCTGAATAAAGATCTGCGGCAGGTTTGCCCGTTCCGTCCGGCCCGGCAGCAGTGAGCTGACGGATAAACTGATTGCCACGGTACAAAATGCCGCCAGCATCCAGTAACGACAACCCTTTATCAGCGTGAACACCGAAACCGCAATCCAGAACAGGAAAATCGCAATGGCGCCGATAAATTTCCCGCGCTCATCCGCAGAATATACCAGGGTATTTTCCAGGTTATTTATCACCAGCAGGGCAATAACGGCGCAACCGCCGAAAATAATATTGATCACCGCGTTCAGTTTAAAGATTGATACGGCTTGTTTCTTTATCAGAGTATGGATATACGCCGCCATCAGGATCGTCAGCGGTGCAATAACCGGCAGAATATAAGTCAGTAATTTTCCTTTGGCGATACTGAAAAATAAGAACGGTAATACTGTCCAGCACAGCAGGAAGAATAACGGCTTATTTTCACGGCGCTGTTGCCAGCCCTGTTTTAATGCCCCGAATAAAAAACCACTCCAGGGTAAAACACCGGCAAACAAAATCGGAATAAAGAACCAGAACGGCGAGAGGTTTTGTGCCTCTTTACTCATAAAACGCTGGATGTGCTCAACCATCACAAAATAGCGCCAGAAATCAGGTTCGGCGTGATATATCGCCAGCGCCCACGGCAGTGTGATAAGCCCGGCGGCCGCAATTCCCGCCCAGCAATAACAGAGCATGGTTTTAAAACGATGGTAGAAAATATGCACCGGGATCAGTGCGATAACAGGCAGCACCAATGCCAGAAAGCCTTTTGTCATCAGCGCCATGCCGCAGGCCAGCCCGAAGGTGATCCAGTAGCCCAGCAATGCACGGCGTGACTGCGCGGTGGTCAGGCCATAACTGAGGTAAATCACCAGCGTGACCCACATGGTCAGAATCGGATCCAGCGTGCTGTAGGTCCCGAGCGCCAGCACCAGTAACATACTGGCATACAGGAAGGCCGCTGTACGGGCGATGACTTTTTCATCCCACATTTTCATTGCCAGCCGGTAAACCAGCAATGTGCTGACCATCGTCGAGAACAGAACACCAAAACGCACAGCAAATTGTGTGTGACCGAACAGCATCTGACTGATGTTATTTACCCAGTAACCCGCCACCGGTTTTTCAAAATAGCGGATATCCAGCAGATGCGGCACCACCCAGTTGCCGTCAGCCAGCATTTCCCGGCTTATTTCCGCATAGCGGGTTTCATCCGGCTGCCATAACGCACGGAATTCCAAAGGAATAAAATAGGTCACTGCAATAAACAACAGAAATAACACAGTCCACATTGCGGCAGACGGATACGCCACATTAAACGCGGACTTACGGCTGTTAACGTCCAATATAACCTCCGGACAAGGATACAATTTTATAACAATAAGGTAACTATCTCTGTTACTTCCATTAAGACCAGAGCCCTGCAGAATAATTCACGGAAGAACAGGATATTTTTGTTATACAAGAAAGAATAAAAGGGAGGATTAATTCAGGCTTAACGGTTAATGGCGGCTTAATAAAACAGTAAACCGCCCCGTGACTATGCGGCCGGCTTCTCTTTGCTGTGGATCAGACGCACACCAAACAAAATAAAAATAATACCGATGCTCTTTATCAGCGACACACCTTCATTAAACCAGGGCAGGAAGGCAGCCAGCAGATAGACAAACACATAACTCAGGCTGATAAGCGGATAGGCTTTATTGAGCGGCAAATCCCGCAACGCGAGCAGCCAGCACACCATTGACAGGACATACCCCGCCAATCCGGCGAAAACGACTGCAAACGGCTGCCACTGAGATAACAACCAGCGGATATCCAGCCATTGTGAGCTCAGTGCAATATCGGGTAATTGTGTCACGCCCAGTTTCAGCAGCAGCTGAGCGGCGGTGACAAACAGCACACTGCCGAGCACCCAGAGATATCCGCGCATCAGTGTCCCGCTCCCATCAGAATCACGCCGGTGACAATCGCGGCCACACCGCACCAGTGCTTGCGGGTCACCCGCTCACCGTATAAAAACTGTGCCACCAGGGTGACTACCACAAAGTTGATGCTCAGCATCGGATAAGCGATATTCAGCGGCATAACCTGCAGGAGTTTCAGCCACAGCAGCATCCCCAGGCCGAGCAGAAACACCGCCAGCACCAGCCAGTACAGGCCTCTGCGTTTTGCATTTTCCTGCGCCGCCTGCCAGACATCCACCGCCTGTTTCTGGCAGATCTGGCCGCCACAGGTAAGAAAACTGACAATAATCAGTAAAACAATTTGCCCGAACACCATCACACCTTATGGCTGTTTATCATAGATATAGAGGGTCATCCGGCTGTTTTCGGTCCGTTTGTCCGCCGGCGGCAGTTTGGCATCGTAGGTATCATTTTTATCTGTTACCAGCAGTGCGACCTGCCCTTTTTTGCGGGTTTCCGCCAGCCAGTCCGCGAAAGTCGCATCATTCAGCAGCCGGTATTCACTGTCCGGATATTTCAGGCCGTAAGTCAGCTCACCGGAATTATTCAGCAGATAAATATCACCGCGTTTCAGCTCCCAGGCCAGCCCGGCACCGATACCGACACTGTTACTGACAATAAACGGACTTTTTTCCAGATCAGCCATATTCTGGCGGATAAACGCCTGCGGCAGTTTGGAATCCACGGAACGATCAGGTACCGCGCTGCCGAATGTCAGACTGATCACCAGTGAGCAGGAAGCCGCCCACAGCCAGTGTTTTGCTTTCAGCAGATAACAGAGATACCCGATGATGCCCCAGATAGTAAAGGCGACAATACCCAGTACCACTTTGGACCATTCATCCGGCTGATAGATTGGTTTTTTCACCAGATAACTGGCCACGATCAGCCCGGCGACCGCCACCGCACCAAAGGTCAGGTTCAGAATACCGTTCGCCTGTAATGCTTTCATCCGGTGTTTGCGCACACAGTCAACGCCGTATTTGGCGATCATGACCGCGAGCGGTGCCATCAGCGGCAGCATATAAGTCGGTAGTTTACCTTTGGCAATACTGAACAGCAGGAACGGAGCAACAAACCAGCAGAACAGGAAAAACATCGGCGGATTATTGCGCCGCTCTTTCCAGCCTTTAAACAATGCGCCGGGCAGTAACGCCAGCCACGGCAGGCAACCTAGCAGGATCACCGGGATGTAGTACCAGACCGGTGAGGCGTGCTGGGCATCTTCCCCGGAGAAACGCTGGAAATGCTCCACCACAATGAAATAGCGCCAGTAATCCGGCTCCTGCTGATGAACCGCTATCGCCCACGGCAGGCTGATCAGCACCGCGCAGAAAACCGCCAGCGGACCGAATTTCAGTAACTCAGTGAAACGCCGCTGATACAGCATCACCGGCAGCATTGCCACCACCGGGATCGCCAGCGCAAGGAAACCTTTGGTCATAAAGCCCATACCGCAGGCCAGACCAAGCAGACACCAGGAGGTTATCCTGGTTTTCACATTTTCGGCTTTCAGTGCCCTGAAGCTGAAGGCCATCGAGGCAATCACCCACATGGCAAACATCGGGTCGAGCACACTGTATGTGCCGACACTGAACACCAGAAACATGGAGACAAAGACCAGCGACGCAACAAATGCCGTGTGACGGTTGCGCCACATCAGGAGGGTCATCCAGTAAACCAGCAGAGTGCTGATAAGAATGCTGAAGACAGAGCCTGCACGGACAGCAAAATTGGTATGACCGAAGACCAGCTGGCTGACATTATTCACCCAGTAACCGGCCACCGGTTTTTCAAAATAACGCAGATCGAGTAATTTAGGGACAACCCAGTCGCCCTGTGTCACCATTTCACGGCTGATTTCCGCATACCGGGTTTCATCCGGATGCCAGAGCAGACGATCATTGATCGGGAAAAGGTAAGTTAACACGAAAAAAAGAGCCAGCAGAAAGGCTCCGATTTTACTCGCCCGGTTATTCAGCATGCAATGCTATCCCTCTTGTTGGCAGCCCAGCCACCCTTCCCGGCCGGGGAAATCCCCCCGGACCACTTTGCCTGTCGGTAATGTTGATAAATCAGACGGCAGCAGTTCACTGAGCGGACAAAAGCGGAAATCCTCATTTTTAATCCGATCCAGCAACGCCTCAAACTGTGCGGCTTTGGACATGCCTTCCACTTCTGTGTGGATAGTATAGACCGGTACGCCCTGATCCCGTCTGATTGCATCGAGGATAAAGTCGTTGAAATCCGCATCAGCCACCTGCGGTCCCACCACTTCATCATAGGTCGGCAGTGTAACAGGAATCTGCACGGTTCCGGTAGTCCCGTCTGCAAGAAGCGGACGAAACGGATGCGTTCCGCGGCAATCACTGTTGTAGGCAAAACCAAACGCCTGTTTGGCTTCAATCACACGTTCATCCGCGCGCCAGCCCGCTACCGCAGAGCACTGCACCGGCTGCCCGGTAGCCTGTGATAAGGCATCGGTTCCCAGACGAATCTGCTCTGTGATTTGAGCCGGTGTCCAGCGGCCGATTTTCGCCTGCCAGCCCTGGTGATCCCACGCATGCAGGCCGACTTCATGACCGGCATCCAGCGTCTGTTTCATCAGGTAACCCAGGTCCCGGGCAATTTTCTTACCCGGCCACGCCGTACCGGCCAGCAGAATATCGAGGCCGTATAATGAAGCCGCATTGGAGCGCAGCATTTTCCACAGGAACTTAGGACGCAAAAGGCGCCACAAGTGACGCCCCATATTGTCCGGCCCGACGCTGAAGAAAAAACTGGCTTTAATATCGTGCTGCGCAAATACCTTCAGTAACTGCGGCACACCTTCCAGTGTGCCGCGGTAAGTATCCACGTCAACCCGCAGGCCGACATTTTTCATTACTCGTCGTTCCTCAGCTCTTCAACCGCACCGCGCAGGAAGAAGTCGAGAGTTTCTTCCACAGTCTGGCGGGTATCGATAGTCGGTTTCCAGTCCAGTAAACGCTCAGCGTTTTTGATGCTTGGCTTACGGTGCTCCACGTCCTGGTAACCTTTACCGTAGTAAGTGCTGCTTTCGATTTTACGGAAGCCGGCAAATGGCGGGAAGTTATCACGCAGCGGATGTTTCTCGAAGCAGTCGAGCAGCATTTCTGCCAGTTCGCGGATACTCGCTTCGTTCACCGGGTTACCGATGTTGATGATCTGGCCGTCACACTTGCCGTCACGGTTTTCAATGATGCGGAACAGTGCTTCGATACCGTCGTGAATATCAGTAAAACAGCGTTTCTGCTCACCACCGTCAACCAGTTTAATCGGCGAACCTTCCACCAGGTTCAGGATCAGCTGAGTGATTGCACGGGAGCTGCCGATACGGGCAGAGTTCAGGCTGTCCAGACGCGGTCCCATCCAGTTGAACGGACGGAACAGCGTGAATTTCAGACCTTCTTTCGCGCCGTATGCCCAGATAACCCGGTCAAGCAGCTGTTTGGAAACAGAGTAGATCCAGCGCTGTTTGTTAATCGGGCCGACAATCAGGCGTGAATTATCTTCGTCAAATTCTTTGTCATCACACATACCGTACACTTCGGAGGTGGACGGGAAGATGATGCGTTTGTTGTATTTCGCGCAGTAACGGACGATTTTCAGGTTTTCTTCGAAGTCCAGCTCGAACACGCGCAGCGGGTTACGGGTGTACTCGATTGGTGTGGCAATCGCCACCAGCGGCAGAATGACATCACATTTTTTGATGTGATACTCAATCCACTCGGTGTGAATGCTGACATCCCCTTCGATAAAGTGGAAACGCTCATCACCGATGAAACGGTCAATCGCGGAAGAGCTGATATCCATACCATAGATATCGTAGTTGCCGTCTTCCAGCAGACGTTCTGTCAGGTGGTTACCGATGAAACCGTTCACACCCAGGATCAGCACACGCTTGCGGCGGGCAACCTGCGCAGTGGCTTTCGGGCCGACGCGGACATCAGTCACGATACCCATTTCTGCTGCCAGACGGGCGCCCTGCACGTACAGGCCGGATTCACCCTGACCGCTGATCACTTCCAGCGCGCCGTTTCCGCAGGCAATCACCAGCGGTTCAGCTGAAATAACGGTTCCCGGACGTTTGCCTTTGTTATCAGTCAGCACGCGGCTGCGCCAGATGATCATTTTGCGCTCACCCAGGAAGGTGAATGCACCCGGATACGGTTCTGTCACCGCGCGGACCAGGTTGTGGATCTGTGCAGCAGGCTGATTCCAGTCGATCAGGCCATCTTCCGCGCAACGGCGGCCGAAGTATGTTGCCTGAGATTCATCCTGAGCGGTGGTTTTGTAAGTACCGGCCTCAATCAGCGGTAAAGTTTTGTTCAGCAGTGTTTCTGCGGCTTCACGAACTTTGCCGTGAACAATCAGGGAAGTATCGTCACCCCCGATAGTCACTTTTTCCTGCGCGACGATATCGCCGGCATCAGCTTTGGCAACCATTTTGTGCAGGGTAACACCGGTTTCGGTTTCACCGTTCAGCACAGCCCAGTTGATTGGTGCGCGACCGCGGTATTTCGGCAGCAGAGAACCGTGCAGATTGAATGCGCCTTTCGGTGCCAGCGCCAGAATCTCTTCGCTCAGCATATCGCGGTAGTAGAAAGAGAAAATAACATCCGGTTTCAGTTCACGGATGCGATCCACCCACAGCGGGTGGTTAACGTTTTCAGGGGCATAAACCGGCAATTCCATGTCCGCGCTGACGCGGGCCACCGATGAGAAGAAATGGTTTTCACCCGGGTCGTCCGTATGGGTAAAGACGGCCTGAATATCAAAGCCCGCTTTTTTCAGGGCCTTCAATCCGACACAACCAATATCATGGTAGGCAAATACGATTGCTTTCATTAGTTTTTTTCCTGAGTTTCAGTTTCACTGGTCTCTTTCGCCTGAGCGCCGACCACTTTTTGAATAAAATACCGGGGACGTGCACGAACATCGTTATAAATCCGCCCGATATATTCCCCGAGCAGACCCATTGCCACGAATTGTGCGCCGATAAACATAAATAAGATGGCGAACAGGGTAAACACGCCCTCTGCCGCCCACAGCGCGCCGAAAGCCACGCGCAGGATAATCAGTAACAGCGCCAGCAGGAAACCGGACGCGGCAATGATACTGCCGACAATGCTTAACAGGCGCAGCGGCGCGGTAGTCAGGCAGGTCAGCAGGTCATACATCAGATTGATCAGTTTGAGGAAACTGTATTTTGAGTCCCCGAACTCACGTTCTGCGTGTTTAACATCAATTTCAATCGTTTTACGGGCAAAGGTGTTTGCCAGAATCGGAATAAAGGTGCTGCGCTCATGGCACTGTAACATGGCGTCGATGATATGACGGCGGTACGCACGCAGCATACAGCCGTAGTCACCCATGGCGCTGCCGGTTGCGGCGATGATCATTTTGTTGATCATTTTTGAGGCGGTTTTGCGGAACCAGGAGTCCTGACGGTTTGCGCGGCGTGTGCCGACCACGTCATAACCCTCTTCTGCTTTCTCAACCAGACGCGGGATCTCTTCCGGCGGGTTCTGTAAATCCGCATCCATGGTGATAACCAGATCACCGTCGGCCTGTCTGAAACCCGCCATAATTGCGGAATGCTGGCCGTAGTTACGGTTCAGCAGGACAGCAACCACATGGTTTTCAGGGATCTCTGCCGCCTGTGTCAGCATTTCCGCTGAGCGGTCACGGCTGCCGTCATCCACCAGCACAATTTCATACGCCTGCTTCAGCGACTGACAAGCTTTGATTGTACGTTCCAGCAACTGAGGGAGACTCTCTTCCTCGTTGTAAACCGGAATCACCACTGAGACTTTCTTAATTTCGTTAAATGACACTTATTTCTGCTCCGCAAGAATAGCTCTGATTGCGTCTGTCACACGGGTCACATCACTGTCTTTCATATCCGGGAAGAACGGCAGCGAACATAATGTCGCGGTGTTCCACTCCGAATTTGGCAGTGATAATGACGGGTACCGTTCCCGGTAATATTTCTGGGTATGAGCTGCACGGAAATGCAGACCTGTCCCGATATTGACCGCTTTTAACTGCTCCATAAAGGTATCGCGATCGATGCCGCAGACCGCTTTATCCACACGGATCATCAGCAGATGATTGGCATGCAGATGCGGGTAATCCGGCACGGATAACAATTTAACCGGCAGCCCGTCCAGGGCTTCACGGTAAAGCTGTGCCAGGTGTGCGCGGCGTGCGTTCAGTTCGTCCATCCGGCTCAGCTGCACCACCGCAATCGCGGCGTGGATATCTGACAGGTTATATTTAAACCCCGGTTCGACCACTTCCGCCTGCGGTTTACGGCCCTGCATCTGACGGTCAAACGCATCCACACCCAGCCCGTGGAACTTAAGACAGCGGATACGCTGTGCAAGTTCATCGTTATCTGTAGTAATTAATCCGCCTTCCGCGCAGGTGACGTTTTTAATCGCGTGGAAAGAGAAAATTGCGGTGCCTTTTTCGCCGATCCACTCATCCCCGTAACGGGTACCGACGGCATGCGCGGCATCTTCCAGCAGGAAAATATTGTGTTCCTGCGCAATAGCACGTAAAGCAACCAAATCACAGGGCGCTCCGGCATAATGAACAGGAATGATGACTTTGGTCTTCGGGGTAATCGCCGCACGGACGGCATCCGGCTGAATCATCAGTGTGTCGCGGTCAACATCAATCATCACCGGCACCGCGCCGAGCAGCTCGATCATATTGATGGTGGAAACCCAGGTTTGTGAAGGTGTGATCACTTCATCTCCCGGGCCGACACCCAGTGCCATCAGCGCAACATGCATACCGGCAGTTGCTGATGCCAGAGCAATGGCGTGTTTACAGCCGAAACGCTGACAGAAATCCGCTTCCAGCTGCTGATTTTGCGGGCCGGTGGTGATCCAGCCGGAACGCAGTACTTTTTCAACAGCCGCGATCTCTGACTCGCCGATAGCTGGCCGGGAAAACGGAAGAAACTCAAGCATAAATACAACCTAATAAGAATCGGAAATGATGATTATATCCTGAATTGATTCAATTGACGCTCAACACCAGGGCTTCGTTTAAACAATTCTTAATCTTTACAGCGACTACATAACAACAAATATATGTGACAGCATAACAAAAATCAGCGCTGTTGTTGATGCCAATCTGTTATTTGCCACTGTGTTTCTTGTGTTGGTCTGATACTTTTTATTTCAGACTGAAAAAGTTCGCTCAAAATATCTTCAGTCATAATTATCTGAGTTTCACCGGCCGCAAGTAACTGACCGGCTTTAAGTAATACCACCGCATCGGCATGCAGATAACTGTGGTTTAAATCATGACCGCTGGTAATAATCGTCCCCTGCTGTTCACAAAACCGGGCTATCCATTTATCCAGCATCGCCTGCTGGGTAATATCCAGGTGGTTACGCGGCTCATCCAGTAATAAGTATTTCCCGGACAAGTCATCCGTTGTCCATAATTGCAGAAATATCGCCGCTATTTTCACCCGCTGCCATTCACCGCCGGATAATTGCGTCAGCATACGCGGCAGTAACAGTTCCAGCTGAAAATCGCCGCACAGCTGATAAATAAGCTGTGTATTCTCCTGCACCGCCGGCATATAGAGCTGCAGATACTGAAACACCGTCATCACCGGGACACAATCAGTGGTTTGGGTCAGATACGCACGGAACTGCGCCTGCTGCCGTTTGGGGATCAATTTTAAATCCGTGCCGCGATAGCTGATTTGCCCCTCATAGCGCACAGCATCCGCCAGTGCCGCCAGCAGTGTACTCTTGCCGGAGCCGTTCGGTCCCAGCAGATGGATTTGCTGTCCGGCAAAAAATTGCAGGGCATCACAGGTAAGACGACGGCCGATGCGGATCCCGCTGACATCAAGTAACAGATTATCCATCAGCGGCGCCCCCCGTGATGCCGGGTCAGCAGATAAATAAAGGCCGGCGCGCCGATGGTTGCGGTCACCACGCCGATCGGAATTTCGGCATTGGATAAAATCAGCCGTGAGCATAAATCCGCCAGCAACAGACTGACGGCACCAAATAATGCACAAGCGGGTAATAATGTCCGGTGATCGGTAATCCCCATCAGCCGCAGCATATGCGGGATGATCAGCCCGATAAAGCTGATAGCGCCGGCCACCGCCACACTCAGGCCGATCAGCAACCCGACGGCAATAATAAACACATTGCGCCAGCGGTGTGCCGATACCCCGAGCTGCTGAGCATTAACCTCGCCCAGCGCAAGATAGTTAAGCACCGGAGCCTGCCACAGCAGCCACACGGCCACTACGGCTATCGCTGCCAGCAGCGGACTGAGCCGCCAGTCCGCTCCGGAAAAACTTCCCATCATCCAGTACATCAGCTGACGCAGATCCAGACTGGTGCTGAAATACACCATCCAGGTCATAAATGCGCCGCAGATAACCCCGAGAGCCACCCCGACCAGCAGCAGCTGACTGTTACTCAGCCGCCGGAAATGAGCAAACCAGAGTAAAATCAGTGTCAGCAGTGTCGCCCCGATCACCGCCCCGCCCCCCAGTACCCACAGCGGCGGCATGCCTTTGAAAAACAGGACGATAAAGACAACAAACACCCCGGCGCCGTTACTCACGCCGAGCAGCCCCGGTTCCGCCAGCGGGTTTTCAAAAATGGCCTGCATCACCGCACCGGCCATTGCCAGCCCGGCCCCCACAGTAATCACCGCCAGCACACGCGGGAAACGCAGATCCCAGACAAATAACTGTGCGGTTTCAGATAACCACTGGTCCGGTAAAATCCACATCTCACCGGCGCACAATGCAACGGCGATCATTATCAGCAAGGTAACGGAAAGAAGAATTATGCGCTGTACATCCCGCTTTTTCCGCGTCTGTACCAGCTTGGTGATGGGGTTGTGAATATGCATGAGATCCCTGTCAGTGTTCAAGACGGGAGGCAGTATACCTGAGTCAGAGTGATGTTAATGTCTGACAAACCACAGAAAAGAAAACGACCTCATAAGAGGTCGTTTCAGGTCTTACTCTTTCGGTGTCGATTTTTCGACCTTGGCTTTCAGTTTCTGCCCCGGACGGAAAGTGACAACACGACGGGCTGTGATAGGAATATCTTCACCCGTTTTCGGGTTACGGCCCGGACGCTGATTCTTGTCCCGCAGATCAAAGTTTCCGAAACCGGATAATTTCACCTGCTCACCATTCTCAAGAGAACGGCGTACCTCTTCAAAAAACAGTTCAACCAGGTCCTTCGCATCGCGTTTGCTCAGGTCCAGTTTTTCCGACAGATTTTCTGACATTTCAGCTTTAGTAAGCGCCATAGGTTTAGTCCCTCAAGGATGCTTTAAATCGCTGTTGCAACGCGGCAACGCATTTGTTTACGGTTGCTGCAATTTCATCTTCTTCAAGTGTACGCTCTGTATCCTGTAAGGTCAGACTGATCGCCAGACTCTTATAACCCTCAGCAACACCCTTACCACAGTACACGTCAAATAAGTTTATGCCAACTAACTGATTTACGCCAACTTTTTTACATTCGTTCAGAATGTCTTGTGCAGCGACGTTTTCCGGCACAACGATGGCGATATCCCGGCGGTTCGCAGGGAAGCGTGAAATTGCTTCAGCCTCAGGAATAATACGGTTTGTCAGTGCGTCCCAGCGGATTTCAAAGACAACCGTACGGCCGTTGAGATCCAGTTTTTTCTCCAGTTCCGGATGAACCACACCGATATAACCAATATGCTCATCTTCCAGATAAATCTCAGCACCTTGTCCCGGATGGAGGGCCGGATTTGTCGTTGCTTTAAACGATACACGATCTAATTTGCCAGTCAATTCCAAAATGGCTTCCAGATCACCTTTTAAATCATAAAAATCAACGACCTGTTTTTCCGATGACCAGTGTTCTTCATTACGGTTACCGGCGATAACGCCTGCCAGCATGGTTTCCTGACGGATCCCGAGGTCTGCGGCCGCATCCGGCACAAAGCGCAGACCGGATTCAAACAGGCGGACACGGCTCTGCTGACGGTTCTGGTTGTACACAACAGTGCTTAACAGGCCGGTCAGCAATGACAGACGCATGGCTGACATATCCGCAGAAATCGGGTTCGGCAGAATAATCGCGTCCTGACCCGGGTGCAGCAGTGTCTGAATTTTCGGATCAACGAAACTGTAGGTAATCGCTTCCTGGAAGCCACGGTCAACCAGCAGTGTTTTCACACGCTTAAGCGGCAGATGTGCTTCGTGACGGGAGGTCATAATCAGGTCAGCGCGCAGCGGAACATCCGGGATATTGTTGTAGCCGTAAATACGGGCCACTTCTTCCACCAGATCTTCCTCAATTTCCATGTCGAAACGCCATGACGGTGCAGTCACCAGCCACTGATCCTGAGACATTTTCACATCGCAGCCCAGGCGGGTCAGAATATCCGTTACCTGCGCATCATCCACATAATGGCCGATCAGACGGTCAAGCTTGCTACGGGTCAGTGTAATCGTTGCCGCTTTCGGTAAATCTGCTTCAGAAACCACTTCAATGATTTCGCCCGGCTCACCGCCGCAGATATCCAGAATCAGACGGGTGGTACGCTCAGCCGCGATACGCTGTAACTGCGGATCCACGCCACGCTCAAAGCGGTGTGAAGCATCGGTATGCAGACCATACTGACGTGCACGGCCGGTGATAGCCAGCGGGTTAAAGAACGCGGTTTCCAGCAGGATATTTTTGGTGGTGTCAGACACACCGGAGTGCTCGCCACCGAAAATACCGGCCATACCCAGCGCGCCACGACGATCTGCAATCACCAGAATGTTATCTGTCAGTGTGACTTCGTTGCCGTCCAGCAGCGTCAGCTTCTCACCCTGCTCTGCCATGCGGACAATCAGCTCACCCTCAAGGGTATCCAGATCATAAGCATGCTGCGGCTGACCCAGCTCCAGCAGAACGTAGTTGGTGATATCCACGACCGGGTCGATAGAGCGGATACCGCCGCGGCGCAGTTTTTCCACCATCCACAGCGGAGTTTTTGCTGTCACATCGACGTTTTTAATCACACGTCCGGTAAAACGCGGACACGCCTGCGGCGCATCAACACGGATAGGGAACGTGTCCTGATGAACAGCGGCGACCGGGGACATATCCGGAGCCTGATAATCCATCTTATTGAGAACCGCCACATCACGGGCCACACCACGGATGCTCAGGCAGTCTGCACGGTTTGGCGTGATGCTGATTTCAATCGCGGTATCATCCAGCTTCATATAGTCGCGCAGATCGGTACCGATTGGCGCATCTGCCGGTAATTCAATAATACCGCTGTGATCAGCGCTGATACCCAGCTCAGAGAATGAGCAGAGCATACCTTCTGACGGCTCGCCGCGCAGTTTGGCAGCTTTGATTTTAAAATCACCCGGTAAGACCGCTCCGACTGTCGCAACAGCCACACGCAGCCCCTGACGGCAGTTTGGCGCGCCGCAGACGATATCGAGCAGGCGGTCACCGCCGGTATTCACTTTTGTCACACGCAGTTTATCGGCGTTCGGGTGCTGGCCGCACTCAACCACTTCCCCGATAACCACACCGTTAAACTGACCGGCAACGGCTTCTGTGCCGTCCACTTCCAGGCCGGCCATGGTAATCTGATCAGATAACGCGTCGCTGCTGACAGCCGGGTTTACCCATTCGCGTAACCAGAGTTCACTGAATTTCATGAGAGTATCCCGCCTTATTTGAATTGCTTGAGGAAACGAAGGTCATTTTCGAAGAATGCGCGTAAATCGCTCACGCCGTAGCGCAGCATAGTCAGGCGCTCCATCCCCATACCAAAGGCGAAACCGGAGTAAATGTCCGGGTCAATACCGACATTGCGCAGCACATTCGGATGCACCATCCCGCAGCCCAGCACTTCCAGCCATTTGCCGTTTTTACCCATCACATCCACTTCCGCTGACGGTTCAGTGAACGGGAAGTAGGACGGACGGAAACGCACCTGCACTTCTTCTTCAAAGAAATGATTCAGGAAATCATGCAGTGTGCCTTTAAGATTAGTGAAACTGATATCAGTATCCACAATCAGACCTTCTGTCTGATGGAACATCGGGGTGTGAGTCTGATCGTAGTCATTACGGTAAACACGGCCCGGCGCAATAATGCGGATTGGCGGCTGTTTATCTTTCATGGTACGGATCTGCACGCCGGAGGTCTGCGTACGCAGCAGACGTTTGGCGTCAAACCAGAAGGTATCGTGATCAGCACGTGCCGGATGGTGTGCCGGAATATTCAGTGCGTCAAAGTTATGATAGTCGTCTTCGATTTCAGGGCCGGATTCAACAGAAAAACCCAGTTCGCTGAAAAAGGTTTCGATACGCTCAATCGTACGGGTGACCGGATGCAGACCGCCATTTTCCATGCGGCGTCCCGGCAGAGAGACATCAATCCGCTCTTCAGCCAGACGGGCATTCAGCGCCGCAGATTCCAGAGAATCTTTACGGGCATTCAGTGCGGTCTGAACTTCTTGTTTGGCTTCGTTAATCACTGCACCCGCAGCAGGACGATCTTCCGGCGGCAGATCCCGCAGCGATTGCATCTGTAAGGTTAAATGCCCTTTCTTACCCAGGTATTCAACACGTACCGATTCCAGCGCTGCAACATCCTTTGCCTCTTCGACGGCTGCTTTTGCCTGAGCAACCAGTTCAGCGAGATGTGGCATGTTTTCCTATTCCTCTGACCCTGTGGTCTTCAATTATGACGACGGTGCTGCCGGACGTGATTATCTCACCCGCTCCGGCAAGCCCCTGAAACAAAAAAGCCTCCAAACTGGAGGCTTACGGCGTTACTTTTCGTTTCTTTTTTACGCGCAAAGCCCCCTGAGTTCAGGCGCTAAAGTAAAAAAAGAAGCGGAAAGAAACGATATTATTCATTTTCTCAACTATTTATCAGTTAACCGGATGTATTTTGTCATATTACGCGAAAAACATGCGGATATACAATGACAAATTATTCATTCCGCAGATTTTTTCTGCCGGATAGCAAAAGAGGGAGCAAGCTCCCTCTTCTGTCTGAACAATTACGCCAGAGCGCCTTTTGCTTTTTCGACCAGCGCAGTAAATGCGGCTTTATCGAATACAGCGATATCGGCTAAGATCTTACGATCGATTTCGATGGATGCCTTTTTCAGACCGTTGATGAAACGGCTGTAAGACAGACCATTCTGACGAGCTGCTGCGTTGATACGTGCAATCCACAGCTGACGGAACTGACGCTTACGCTGACGACGGTCACGGTAAGCATACTGGCCAGCTTTGATTACTGCCTGGAAGGCAACACGATAAACGCGCGAACGGGCACCGTAGTAACCTTTCGCTTGTTTCAGAATTTTTTTGTGACGTGCGCGAGCAATGACACCACGTTTTACACGAGCCATACTAATCTCCTAAAGTCGTAAACTTTGCTAAAAAACTTGCTTATGCGTATGGCAGGCAAGCGACAACTAAACCCAGATCCCCTTTGGAGACCATACCTTTCGGACGTAAATGACGTTTACGCTTAGTTGATTTTTTAGTCAGGATATGACGGAGGTTAGCATGCTTACGCTTGAAACCACCTTTAGCGGTTTTTTTGAAACGCTTAGCTGCACCACGTACAGTTTTAATCTTTGGCATTTTTATTTCCACTTCGCATTGTTAAACAACGAATTAATCCGGCGAATAAAAGCCGGGGTTGCCCCCGGCATTTATTACTTGGATTGCCGGACTATTTCTTCTTAGGAGCGAGCACCATGATCATCTGGCGACCTTCGATCTTCGACGGGAAGGATTCGACGGAAGCTAATTCACTCAGATCGTCTTTGATGCGGTTAAGCACTTCAATACCAATCTGCTGGTGCGCCATTTCACGACCACGGAACCGCAGTGTGATTTTGGCTTTATCGCCATCTTCAAGAAAACGAACCAGGTTGCGTAGTTTGACCTGATAGTCGCCTTCATCTGTGCCAGGACGGAATTTGATTTCCTTAACCTGAATAACTTTTTGTTTCTTCTTCTGCTCTTTAGCCGATTTGCTTTTCTCGTAGAGGAATTTGCCGTAATCCATGATACGGCAAACGGGCGGTTCGGCATTAGGGCTGATTTCAACTAAATCAACCCCGGCTTCCTCGGCTTTCTCAAGAGCTTCTCTCAGACTGACAACACCAAGCTGCTCGCCTTCAAGACCAGTTAAACGAACTTCATTGACACGGATTTCCGTATTGATACGGTTCGGACGTGCTGTTTGAATTCTTTTTCCGCCTTTAATACCTTATTCCTCCGGTTGTTCTTCAAGTCTGCGACTGCGAATTTCTTCAAGCAGTGCGTCTTTAAATTCGCTCACGTTTATGCTGCCAAGATCGTTGCCGCGGCGGGTACGAACAGACACTTCGCCTGTTTCCATCTCTTTATCACCGCAGACCAGCATATACGGAACACGACGTAGCGTGTGTTCGCGAATTTTAAAGCCAATCTTCTCATTTCTCAAGTCTGCTTTTGCACGAATTCCGGCATCCTGCAGTTCTTTGACGACTTTCTGGACATAATCGGCCTGAGAATCAGTGATGTTCATCACCACTACCTGGTTAGGCGCTAACCATGTCGGGAAGAAACCGGCAGTTTCTTCAGTCAGGATACCAATGAAGCGCTCCATCGAGCCTAAGATCGCGCGGTGAATCATCACCGGGGTCACGCGTTCATTGTTTTCGGCAACATAAGTTGCCCCCAGACGAGCCGGCAGAGAGAAATCGAGCTGCACTGTACCACATTGCCATGCACGATCCAAACAATCATACAAAGTAAATTCAATTTTCGGCCCGTAGAAGGCACCTTCGCCCGGCAGATATTCGAATTCAATGTTGTTTTCTTTCAGTGCACTTGCCAGGTCAGCTTCGGCTTTGTCCCACTGAACATCAGAACCGATGCGTTTTTCCGGACGGGTGGACAGTTTAACCACAATCTTTTTAAAGCCGAAAGTGGAGTACATGTCATAGACCATGCGGATACAGGAACTGACTTCGTCCATTACCTGCTCTTCTGTACAGAAGATGTGCGCATCATCCTGAGTAAAGCCGCGGACACGCATCAGACCGTGCAGTGCACCGGAAGATTCGTTACGGTGGCAGCTGCCGAACTCCGCCATACGCAGCGGCAGGTCACGGTAAGAACGCAGACCCTGGTTGAAGATCTGAATGTGACCCGGACAGTTCATCGGCTTAATGCAGTATTCACGGTTCTCAGAAGAGGTTGTGAACATGTGCTCTTTGTAGTTTTCCCAGTGTCCTGTTTTTTCCCACAGAACGCGGTCCATCATAAACGGACCTTTCACTTCCTGGTAATCGTACTCTTTCAGTTTCACACGGACGAACACTTCCAGCTCACGGAAAATTGTCCAGCCGTCGTTATGCCAGAACGCCATACCCGGCGCTTCTTCCTGCATATGATACAGGTCAAGCTGCTTACCGATTTTACGGTGGTCACGTTTTGCGGCTTCTTCCAGGCGCTGCAGATAAGCAGCTAACTGCTTCTTATCGCCCCACGCTGTGCCGTAAATACGCTGCAGCATTTTGTTTTCGCTGTCGCCGCGCCAGTAAGCACCGGCCACTTTCTGTAATTTGAAGTTATGGCAGAAGCGCATATTCGGTACGTGCGGACCACGGCACATATCGACATATTCTTCATGGAAATACAGTGCAGGATGCTCATCCTGACCGATATTTTCGTCCAGAATTTCAACCTTGTAATCTTCGCCGCGGGAAACAAACGTCTCGCGGGCCTCGCCCCATGTGACGCGTTTTTTAACGACGTCATAATCTTTTTTGGCGAGTTCCATCATCCGCTGTTCGAGTTTCTCGAGGTCTTCCTGGGTCAGTGACTCATCAAGATCAACGTCATAATAGAAACCGTTATCGATTACCGGACCAATCGCCATGCGGGTGTTCGGCCATAATTGTTTGATGGCATGACCTAACAGGTGAGCACAGGAGTGACGGATAATTTCCAGTCCTTCCTCGTCTTTGGCGGTGATAATGGCTAAATTTGCATCGTGTTCAATCATGTCGCAGGCATCGACCAGCGTACCGTTGACACGACCCGCGATACAGGCTTTCGCCAGACCGGCACCGATATCATTCGCAACATCAAGGACAGAAACAGGATGGTTAAACTGGCGCTGACTGCCGTCAGGAAGAGTAATTACAGGCATTTTTAAATCCTTATCTACAGTGGTGACCCATACGTAAGATCACATATAGAAATCTCATTTATTTGATTTTCAGTACGTTACCGGCAATTTCTTGCGTACATTGCAAGCCGGGTCACACCTGCGGATCATAATCTGCCGGGCGCCCTTGCCGGAACTCAAAATCCATACTAGCACAGCAAATAAGGATTAATAGATTTATGTGACCAGGTATCTGAAAAAGTGTGCCGTGTCACAAAGAATGCAGAAATTATGAACATTTCCTTTTTAAAACAGTGCCTGCGGCGGATTTTAAATCCTTTTTTTGTACTGTCAGAATCTGCCGCAGGCCGTTTTCAGGGAAGAACCAGATTATCTTCAGGTAATGAATCAAATGATTTCAGTTCATTTTTAAAATTCACCACACTCTTTTGCCCGGTACATTCCGTATCCCGCAACCAGTCACAATGATTATCCAGCTTAGCCTCTTTAATGCCCATCCACTGACTCAGCAGCGGCAGCATCGATAATCCGCTGCGGAAATGTGTTATGCGGTTTTGTGACTGTGCATCAAATGCAGTAATAAAAAACGGCACCTGAAAATTTTGTTTCATGCTGTCGCCGTGTGTCAGATTGGTATTCTCTGTGCCCTTATCCGTAAACAGCAGACCGTGGTCAGAGAAGTAAGCCATTGTCCAGCGCTGATGCTCCTGCCCTGCCATCGCGGCAATATCGGACAGTAATTTATCGGTATTCTCAATACTTTTGATATAGCAGGAAATATTACGGGAACCGATAAATTTATCGAAATTTTCAGTCAGTCTTCCGCAGGGTTGCGGATGAGAACCGATTAAATGCACCACAATCAGTTTTTTACCGTTCTTCTCTGCCAGCGCATCGCGGACAAACGGCAGCAGCATTTCATCCGGCCCGCCTTTATCTGAACGGTTCGGGGCGAGAAAATGATAAAAACCCGCTTTTTTCCCCATAATCCCCACCGGAGAATCATAAATGCCTTTCATATGCTGATTTGAAATCCAGTACGTATGAAAACCAGCTTTATTCGCCAGTGCGACAAGATTATCACTCAGGTTTGTCACATTCCCTTCACGGACAGCAAGTGCATTTGTCAGAGACAGCGTGGTGGAGCCGGACGCAGAAATGTAGTTATCGAAAAACAGGCCGTTGCGGCTGCTCATCCACGGTGTATTCGGGTGTAATTCAAAACCGAACGCATGCATAAAATCTTTGCGGACACTTTCACCGATAACAAGAATATAGGTGTCATAACCGGTCTCTGTGACCTGCGGATTCCAGTGATCACTGGTTTCAATAACCTTGGCATAGCGCAGATTATCTTTGCGGATTTGCACATAGCTTTCATAACTGTCACGGAAAAAACGGATTTCCGGCAAACCGGACTTAAATACCGAGACAAATCCTTCCGATTTTCCCTGAATATAATCTTTTGAGGATGACCAGAATGCGGTAATAAAAAAGACGGTAAACAATACAATTCGCTGATGACGTTTTTTCAGCGGCGTCATCAGCAGCGCACAACCTGCAGAGACCAGCAGTCCGGCAAGATACAGATAGGTTTTGAACGGCAGTCCGGCAATATATTCCAGGGATTCCCCGTTATCGGTATACATCAGTGAACCAACCGCATTCACATCAGGATAACCGTAATTAATCCCCACTGCTCCGTAAATAAGACCCAAAAGTAAATATATCGTCAGCAGCAGAACATACAGGACTCTGCTGAATGACAGGCAGAAGGTAAACAGTGCTGCCGCACTGAGAACATAAATGAACTTATATTCATAACCAAAACTTAAATGCAGAACCGACAGAAACAGAAAAAGTCCGGCTGTCGCAATAAAAATCCGTAACATACGTGTTGTCATCATACCCGGCAATTTTAATTATCAGTACAGAGAAAGTCCCGCATTATAACGGGACTTTCCTCCGGGGACGACCGCTTTGTAACAATCACAGCCCTCAATTATTCACACCACAGAACCACCAGGTAAAACATTGATACAATTTATCATTGTTAATTCACCAATTGTAAAATGTTGTCCGTTATACTCCGTCCGTAGTAGAGATAAGTGAACTTTTGGTATTTCTCTTGCCCTGATCCTGAATCAGGGCTTTTTTTTTCATTTTTTCCGCACAACACGCAATTCCTCACACTCCCCCATTCTTTTCTTCATTATTAATGATGCAGGTCGTATGCTTTTTATACACAGAAGACGGAGGTGACATGTAAAAAGGTCAGGCGGATTTTTTACAGCGGGAAATTCAGCGGGACAATGTCCGCTGCAGATCCACACTGCGGCGCAGTATCTGCAACGGAGAAAGAGTTCAGGAATGGAAAGTCAGAGAGTCAGTCGGCCATCGCCAGCGCGCGGTACGCGTTTTTCACTTTCCACAGATAACGGGGTGCCTGTGATGCAGGGTGTTTGCTCTGCACATGCTCATAAAATTCATCGGCTGACAGCGCGTTGATTTTTTCAATCGCCAGTGCACGGTTGTTATCAAACGTACGCAGCAACGCGCCGGCGCCGTTAACATAAGAGACAATCGTTGCGTAATTGAGGGTTTGCGGGTCGGTAATGCCGGCCAGATGCTGGTCACGGATAATCCGGATATAGGTGGTACCGATGTCGATATTGGTTTGCGGATCCAGCAGTTCGCGGGTGCTCGGTTCGCCGTTGCGGCCTTTCACGCGATAAGCATCGCGCCCGGCGGTTGAGGCTTTAATCTGCATCAGACCCACCGCGTTGGATTTGCTGATCACGTCCGGCCGGTAAGAGGATTCCACCTCAATAATGGCGCGGATCAGTGTTTCATCGACTTCATAACGGTTGGATGCCTGGCGGATAAACTGATCAAACGGAGTGGCCGGATAGACACCACTGCCCTTTATCGGATAGCCGGAATAATCACCGATGCCGGACGATGGCGGAGTTATCCAGCCGCCGGAACCGGTACGGGACTGTTTGCTGCTTCCTGAGCAGCCCGCCAACAATAATGCTAAAGCAATCACACTAACGGTTTTTTTCACTCTGTTACCCTTTATCCGGCATTCTGACGAAGCTAAGAATACTGAAAACACACATAAACCAAAAGGAGTTTACTTAACTTTTACATTTTATGTGATTCATAGCATAGTGTGAATCGATCGTACTGAATGTTATAAAGATATTACGGAAGTGCTTGACAACACCAAATGATATTGATAATCATTATCAATAACGATATCCTTAGTGATTGTCACACTTTAACCAGGCAGGCTGATAAAATGAACAAAAAACAAAATGCGTTTTCCCTTCCGTCCCTGACACAGATATTCCGCCATGCTGTGCTGCTGCTTACTCTGTGCGCGGTCAGCGGGTATGCCGCTGCAGCGGAGAAAAAATTTAAGGTCGTAACCACCTTCACCATTATCCAGGATATGGCGCAGAACGTGGCCGGTGATGCCGCTGTTGTGGAATCCATCACCAAACCCGGTGCCGAAATCCATGACTACCAGCCAACCCCGAAAGACATTATGCGGGCGCAGGATGCGGATCTTATCCTGTGGAACGGCCTGAATCTGGAACGCTGGTTTGAGCGCTTCTTTGAAAATTTACAGGATGTCCCGGCGGTTGTCATTACCGAAGGTATTACCCCTAATTCCATCCGCGGCGGCGCCTATAACGGTAACCCGAACCCGCATGCCTGGATGTCCCCGACCAATGCCCTGATGTACATCGAAAATATCCGGGCTGCGCTGGTAAAACATGACCCGGCGAATGCGGAAACCTACAATAAAAACGCAGCTGAGTATGCCGCGAAAATAAAAGCACTTGATACCCCGCTCCGTGCCCGTCTGGCCAATATCCCGGAAAATCAGCGCTGGCTGGCGACCAGTGAAGGCGCATTCAGTTATCTGGCCAATGATTACGGTTTTCAGGAAGTATACCTGTGGCCGATTAACGCAGAAGAGCAAGGTACCCCGCAACAGGTCCGCCACATGATTGATACCGTCCGTGAATATAAAATTCCGGTTGTATTCAGCGAAAGCACCATTTCCGACAAACCGGCTAAACAGGTCGCCAAAGAAACCGGTGCAGAGTACGGCGGCGTACTGTATGTGGACTCCCTGTCTGCCGCTGACGGTCCTGTTCCGACCTATATTGATCTGCTCAATACCACTGTAGATACTATCGCCAAAGGATTTCATCAATGAGTGATCAATTCAGCAAACCACAGCTGGTTGTCGATAACGCCACTGTCACTTATAACAACGGCCATACCGCGATTTTTGATGCCAGTTTCAGCATAGAGGGCGGCTCTATCTGTGCCCTCGTCGGTATTAACGGCAGCGGTAAATCCACCCTGTTTAAAACCATTATGGGGCTGGTCACACCGACACAAGGCCGGGTGACACTGAATGATGAACCGGTGCGTGCCGCGCTGAAAAAGAATGTGATTGCCTATGTCCCGCAGACAGAAGAAGTGGACTGGAACTTTCCGGTCCTGGTCTCTGATGTGGTGATGATGGGCCGTTACGGAAAAATGGGTTTTCTGCGCATTCCCGGTAAAGAAGACAAAAAAGCTGTCGCCGATGCACTGGAACGCGTCGGTCTTACCGGACTGGGTCACCGCCAGATAGGCGAGCTTTCCGGCGGTCAGAAAAAGCGCGTGTTCCTGGCCCGTGCCCTGGCACAGAACGGTAAAGTATTGCTGCTGGATGAGCCTTTTACCGGCGTGGATGTCAAAACAGAGAATGCCATTATCGATTTACTGCGCTCACTGCGTGAAGAGGGGCACCTGGTGCTGGTCTCCACCCACAACCTCGGCAGTGTGCCGGAATTCTGTGACCATGTGATTCTGATAAACCGTACTGTGCTCGACAGCGGCCCGACCGCCACCACGTTTACCCAGAAAAACCTGGAAAAAACCTTCGGCGGTGTGCTGCGTCATATCAATCTGTCCGGGCCGGATCTGCATGACGACGATGACCCGCGTTCACTGACTGTTATTACAGATGATGAACGCGCCGCTGTCTTCTACGGCCATCAGGATAATCTGACGGTGAAGACCGGCAGTAAGGAAGAGCAGCCATGACAGAGCTGTTACTTCAGCCGTTTGAATACAACTATATGGTGAAAGCCATCTGGGTGAGCGGTATTGTGGGCGCGGTGTGTGCCTTTCTGTCCGCTTACCTGATGCTCAAGGGCTGGTCACTGATGGGAGATGCCCTCTCCCACTCTGTGGTTCCCGGTGTGGCGGGGGCTTACGCTCTCGGTTTCCCCTATTCTGTCGGTGCGTTCTTCACCGGGATGCTCGCTGCCCTTTCCATGACCTTTGTCCGACATCTGACCCGCCTGCGGGAAGATGCGGTGATCGGGTTTATATTTTCCACCTTCTTTGCCGCCGGTCTGCTGATCGTTTCCCTGAACCCGACCTCTGTCAATGTGCAGACTATTATTATGGGGAATATCCTCGGGATTGCCGATGAAGACATGTTGCAGGTGGAAATTATTATTGCGGTTTCTTTCCTCGTACTGATGTTTATCTGGAAAGATCTGCTGGTGGTTTTCTTTGATGAAACCCATGCCCGCTCAATCGGCCTGAACCCGCTGGCACTGAAAATTATTTTCTTTACCCTGCTCAGTGCCTGTACTGTCGCGGCACTCCAGACAGTCGGGGCGATTCTGGTGATTGCGATGGTAATTACCCCGGGAGCCACCGCCTATCTGTTAACTGATCAGTTTAAAAAGCTTCTGGTTATCGCGGTTGTATTAGGGGCTGTCACCAGCAGTGCCGGTGCCTACATCAGTTATTTCCTGAACGGCGCGACCGGCGGCATGATTGTAACCTTACAGACTATTGTTTTCCTGATTGCCTTCTTCTTTGCACCAAAACACGGCATGCTCTCTGCCCGCCGCCGTGCCCGCCGTGAATCAGCAAAACTGCGTCAGGAGGCAAACTCATGAGTGATTTTCTGACCTCTCTGTTTATTGATCCGTTTGCCTTTCCGTTTATGCAGCGGGCCATGTTTGCCGCTATTCTGACTGGTGCGGTCTGTGCCGTTCTCTCCTGCTTTCTGGTACTCAAGGGCTGGTCGCTGATGGGGGATGCGATTTCCCATGCGGTACTGCCGGGTATTGTACTGGCCTTCGTGATGGGCATTCCGCTGATTATCGGCGCGTTTGTATCCGGGCTTTTCTGTGCTTTTGCCACCGGTTATCTGAAAGAACACAGCCGGATCAAAGAAGATACCGTGATGGGGATTGTGTTCTCCGGTATGTTTGCTCTCGGTCTGGTACTGTTTACCCGCATTGATACTGAACAACACCTGACCCACATTCTGTTTGGTAACATCCTCGGGATCACACAGGCTGAACTGCGTCAGACTCTGATTATCGCGGGGCTGACCATGGTGGTACTGATGGTGAAATACAAAGATTTCATGCTGTACTGCTTTGATCCCAACCAGGCACGGGTTATCGGGCTGCCGGTCCGCATGCTGCACTACGGGCTGTTATCACTGCTGGCACTGACCATCGTCGCCTCTCTCCAGGCGGTCGGGATCATTCTGGTAATCGCTATGCTTATTTCACCGGGTATCATCGCCTTCCTGCTGTGCCGCAGCTTCGGCAAAATGATCCTGGTGGCGATTCTGGTCTCTGTCAGCTCCAGCTATATCGGTACTGTTGTCAGCTTCCATATCGACGGCGCCACCGGTGCCTGTATTGTCCTGGTGCAGGCACTCTATTTTGTGCTGGCACTGATTTATAACCAGCTGCGGTTATCCGCCCTCAAACGCCGCAGACAGGTTGCCTGACCTTCTGCATCACGGGGGATATTCTGTCACCGGGATATCCCCCGCTTCCGGACTCTTCCGAAACAGCCATCCGTTTTTGTCCTTTTCTGTATTTCCCTGCTCTTACTGTGTAATTTGTGTGAGATGTCCGCTTTTTTCTTTTATTTTCCGGCGGTAAGATAGACTGACTGATAGACGGCTTAGTGAGGTGGCTCATGTGGCAGGCAGCAGGACGTATACTCAGTGAACATTTCGGCGAACACTCGTTCTCTGACAAGAAACAACTCGATGGCGGTGAAATCCACCGTTCCCGGAGTGCCCGTTACGGCGATCATCCGGTTTTTATCAAATATAACCGGCGTGACATGTTGCAGGTATTCAAAACCGAGGCGGAGCAGCTTGATGCTCTCAGCCGCAGCCATACACTGACAACCCCCGCCGTTTATGGTGTCGGGTCGACAAAAGAATTCAGTTTCCTGATTATGGAATATCTGCCGCTGAAGCCTTTTGATTCCCATTCCGCCTATATGTTCGGGCAGCAACTGGCGCGTCTGCACCAGTGGCATGAGCAACCCCGTTACGGTTTCGATGAAGATAACCTGCTGGGCACTAATCCCCAGCCGAATGCCTGGGATAAAAAATGGGCTTCTTTCTTTGCTGAAAAACGCATCGGCTGGCAGCTACAGCTGGCGAAAGAAAAAGGTATCATCTTCGGCGATATTGACAGCATTATCCGGCGTGTACAGCAAAAGCTGTCTGACCACCAGCCGCAGCCATCCCTGCTCCACGGCGACCTGTGGCCGTCAAACTGTGCGGCGGTGGCTGACGGCGGAACAGTCGCGTTTGACCCGGCGTGTTACTGGGGTGATCGTGAGTGTGATCTGGCGATGCTCTCTTTTTTCCCTGAGCTGCCGATGCAAATCCTCGACGGCTATCAGCAGGTCTGGCCGCTGGAAAGTGGTTTCTTAGAGCGCCAGCCGCTCTATCAGCTCTATTATCAGCTTCACCGCAGCCATTTATTTGGCGATCGTTATTATCAGAGTGCGCAGACGATTATTGACGATATTCTCGCCGGTTAATCCCCGTTTTGCAGATAAAAAAATACCCCGTCAGAGACTCTGCGGGGTATTTTTTATTCAGGCTATTTTGCTTACCAGTTAAGGAACTTAATTAAGAACCACGCAATTGCGCCGATAAATACCGGCAGCACATACAGCACAAAAATTTGCCGGAAAATAGTGTGATTCGGAATACGTATTTTGGCGATTAAATCCGCCGGTGTTTTTCCGCTCTCTCTGGCATTTTCAATAATGGCCTGATCTTCAATATTCTCGCGGATAAATTTTACCTGCCGAGACATACGGATACCGGATGCACTCAGCGCCAGCCCCACAAACATCAGGATATAAATCAGTAAAAAACTCAGATTATGACCTTCAAAACCGAGTAATTTATCCGGTACAGGGGAGTTATTCCAGAATGTGTTCAGGAACGGTGTATTCACACGGATCATTTCCGTCACCACATTGATAAAATCCCCGATAACGGCATTAATTTTATCACTGCCGGTACTCTGCTGATGAGCCAGTTTCAGTAACGAAACAATGGTTGAGATCAGGGCCGGAATAAAAACCACCCAGCCTGCCACCCGTTTAAATACAGCAACCCAGCGTGCCTGTTGCAGCGTCATGCGCTTTCCTCATTTAATTTTTTCCCTGTAATCATAGCGCAGAAATCAGGAGAAGATCATTATCATTATTCCGGACTTTTTTACCCCGTAAATTATTAAGTCACTTAATGAACTCTCTGCCCCGGCTTGTTACAATCAGAGAATGTTTTAATTCATTGCAGGATCTCAGGAGCATACACTATGTCCCACACCTTACCGGTACAGGCCGCTGTTTTTGATATGGATGGTTTACTGATTGACTCCGAGCCGTTCTGGCTTCAGAGCGAAAATCAGGTTTTCAGCAGCATCGGCCTGGATATGTCACTGCGGGATAAGCTGCCCGATTTGCTGGGTCTGCGTATCGACCAGGTTGTGGAACTGTGGTATCAGGTTTCGCCGTGGCAAACTCCCTCCAAAGAAGAGGTCATTCAGCGGATTATTGATTCCACGATTGCCATGGTGAAAAAAGAGCGTCCGCTTCTGCCCGGTGTGGAACATGCGCTGTCCCTGTGTCAGTCACTGGGACTGAAAATTGCTCTGGCTTCCGCCTCACCGCTCTATATGCTGGAATCTGTGCTGGAGATGTTTAACATCCGCCATTATTTTGATGCTGTGGTGTCTGCCGGTGATCTGCCTTACAGCAAGCCGCATCCGCAGGTTTATCTGAATGCTGCTGAAGCGCTGGGTGTTCCGCCGGTGCAGTGTGTGGCGCTGGAAGATTCAGTTAACGGCATGATTGCCTGTAAAGCCGCCCGCATGCGCTCCATTGTGGTTCCATCCGCTGAAATGGCCGCCGACCCGCGCTGGTCACTGGCGGATTACCGCCTGTCATCGCTCAGAGAACTGACTGCGGCGATGGTCCGCTGATTATTTTTGTGGCGGGAAATATCCCGCCCTGCTCCGTTAGTGAAATATTCCGGAGTTATTCATTAATAAATAAGCCTTTTTCTTTCTTACCCTCTGGCCGGGCGTCATAAAAGACTTTATACTGTAACACTGTATAAATAAACACCTGAGTATTTACCCGGTATCATGACGGCTGAGGGTCACCTGCTTTTCTCTGTCGCTTCTGTAGTGATGGTTCATCAGCTTCAGATTTCGCCTGATATCAGTCAGGGGGACTGGCTGCACCTGATCCCCGGCGCCCTCGCCGGTGCACTGCTGCCGGATATTGACCATCCGAAATCCATGCTGGGTCAGTGGGTCCGCTTTATTTCTGTGCCAATCTCCCGCCTGTGCGGCCACCGGGGTTTCACTCACAGTCTGCTGGCAATTCTGACCGGCGTTATTCTGTTCCGCACACAACTGCCGGTCAGCTGGTCTGTTCCGGCGGATTTTTATCAGGCCGTGATTGTCGGGTATCTCAGCCACCTGGCCGGAGATATGCTGACGACCGCCGGGATCCCGCTGCTATGGCCGGTACGCTGGCGTTTCTGCATTCCGCTGCTGGGCAGCAAAGCCAATAAACGGGCGGAACGCAGTGTGGCACTGGTTGTACTGGTGGCCTCGTTCTATCTGCCGGCACACTGGGAAGTCTGGTGGGATCATCTGCGGGAGCTGGTACTGGCTCAGATATCAGCCAGGCTATAAATAATCCGTTTTATATAACCATCCGCTATAGAAAAACATCCGTTTAATGACGATTCAGGCTAAATCAACCACTGTGATCTACAATATAGCTATAAATAATGCAGATTAATTATAAGTACTGCAGAAAACTCCTGTTAATCTATAACGCATCCTTTACAGTTTTAGCATCTGCATAACTGTATGCGATTTAGTCAACACACTATAACAACATACCAACAGGTATCGGAGACCGGGATGAACTTTCCATTAATCAGCAATCTCGCCATATTCGTTATTCTGCTGCTGGTGCTGATGAAGCTCAGCAGTAATAAGGACTGGAGTCTGTCCAAAAAGGTACTCACCGGTCTGGTGATCGGTGTTCTGTTCGGCCTCGGGCTGAATGCATTCTACGGCACGGAGCATGACGCAGTAAAACAGGCGCTGCCGTGGTTTGATATCGTCGGTAACGGCTATGTGAAGCTGTTACAGATGGTGATTATGCCGCTGGTCTTCGCGTCTATTCTCAGTGCGGTTGCCCGCCTGCATCAGGCATCATCACTGGGTAAAATCAGCGTGCTGACGATCGGCACCCTGCTGATCACCACAGCAATTGCCGCCTTAATCGGTATTCTGATCACCCTCGCTTTCGGCTTAACCGCAGATGGTCTGATTCAGGGCGTGAAAGAAACCGCGCGTCTGACTCAGCTTGAATCCCAGTATGCAGGCAAAGTGTCTGACCTGACCGTGCCGCAGCTGATCCTGTCCTTTATTCCGAAAAACCCGTTTGCTGACCTGACCGGTGCTAACCCGACCTCTATCATCAGCGTGGTGATTTTTGCCGCCTTTATGGGTGTGGCTGCACTTCAGCTGATTAAAGACAACGAAGAGCGCGGTGCCAAAGTGCTCAGCGCGATTGATATCCTGCAGGCGTGGGTGATGAAACTGGTGCGTCTGGTGATGCGCTTTACCCCGTACGGCGTATTTGCTCTGATGACCAAAGTGGTTGCCGGTTCAAACATTCAGGACATCATTAAATTAGGGACTTTCGTCGTTGCTTCTTATATTGCGATCCTGCTGATGTTCGTCGTTCACGGCCTGATTGTCGGCGCTGCCGGTATCAATCCGCTGCGTTTCTTCCGTAAAATCGCGCCGGTACTGACTTTCGCCTTTACCAGCCGTTCAAGTGCGGCCAGTATTCCGCTGAGTGTGGAAGCACAAACCCGCCGTATCGGTATTCCTGATTCTATTGCCGGGTTCGCAGCTTCCTTCGGTACCACCATCGGTCAGAACGGCTGTGCTGGGATTTACCCGGCCATGCTGGCGGTGATGGTTGCCCCGACCATGGGTATCAACCCGTTTGACCCGCTGTGGATTGCCACACTGGTCGGTATCGTCACCGTCAGTTCTGCCGGTGTTGCCGGTGTCGGCGGCGGTGCCACTTTCGCGGCACTGATTGTTCTGCCTGCAATGGGTTTGCCGGTCACTCTGGTCGCGCTGCTGATCTCTGTCGAGCCGCTGATTGATATGGGCCGTACCGCCCTGAACGTCAGTGGTTCCATGACTGCCGGGACAGTCACCAGCCAGATCCTGGGCCAGACAGACAAAACCCTGTTTAATAATGATAACGACGAAGATTTACAGCAGGGATAATATCCCGCCGCTGATTATCGTCAGATAACAGAAAGCCCGTATTCAGGATATGAATACGGGCTTTTTATTGATATCACTATGGCCCCTGCAAACTCACCACCCGCGTCACACAATCCGGTTAATCATCGGATCCGCCCGTCACATTATGTTTTCGGCTGCCACCTTCGGCATTATTGCTGCTCCGCAGACAGGCATAAAAAAGGCCGTAACTCTGTGCGTTACGGCCTTTTTATCAATATATAGTGATTAATTCAGAAACTCACCGCTGCGCAGTGCTTCAATACGCTTATCCAGCGGCGGGTGAGATAAAAACAGTTCGCTGAATGATTTATTGCGGCCGTTGATGCAAAACGCCATCATACTGCCCTCTTCCTGCGGCTCGTAGCTGGTTTTCAGGCGTTGCAGTGCGGCGATCATCTTCTCGCGGCCCACCAGTTTTGCAGAGCCCGCATCCGCATAGAATTCACGGCGGCGTGAGAACCACATGGTGATAATGCTGGCCAGAATGCCGAACACAATTTCCAGTACCATCGATACCGCGAAATAAATCATCGGGTTGCCCTGGCTGCCTGAGTTTTCGTCATTGTTGTTTGACATAAAACCTGCCGCCAGTTGTGCCAGAATACGGGAAATAAAGATAACAAAGGTGTTTACCACGCCCTGTAACAGCGTCATAGTCACCATGTCACCATTTGCGATATGGCTGATCTCATGGGCGATAACCGCCTCCGCCTCATCGCGGCTCATGTTTTCCAGTAACCCGGAGCTGACCGCCACCAGTGACGCATCACGGCGTGCGCCGGTTGCAAAGGCGTTAATGTCCGGTGCGTGGTAGATCGCCACTTCCGGCATGCCGATACCGGCCTGCTGTGCCTGACGGCGTACCGTCTCCACCAGCCAGCGCTCGGTCTGAGTGGACGGATTGGTGATCACCTGCCCGCCGACAGAGCGCAGAGCCATCCATTTTGACATCAGAAGAGACACAAATGCGCCGCCGAAGCCAAATAACCCTGCCATAATCATCAGTCCGGTCACACTTTGACTCTGAACGCCGGTCAGCGACAGAATAATGCCGAAGACGACCATTACGGCCAGGTTTGTGAGTAAAAATAATGCAATTCGCATCATATCAGTATGATCCTTTAAATAGTGTGCCCATCATATGCCTCAGAAAATAGGGGCATTTTGCCATATTTCAAGGCTTTTTAACCGAATAACTTTAATAATTAAACAACTTTACACTTAATTTTAATAAAGTGACCTTTTGCTGTTTTGTGCGGTTTGGTTTGCTGTGCAGATAATCAGCGTTTTTTATTAAAAAAACACTTTACTTTTTAAATGGGAAAAATTATCATTCTCGTTGTCGGTACCTGAGTAAATTACTAAGGTATTGGCAAACGACATTGCTCACATTGCTTCCAGTATTTCGAAGTTTCTCAGCCAGCCATCGCGCTGGCTTTTTTTTATCCGTCAGCGGGCATAAAACTCCACCGGCAGATTATCCGGGTCAAAACAGAAGAAAAATGATTTGCCGGTAAATTCATCCGTGCGGATGCTGTCACAACGGACACCGCATTGTTTCAGGTGTGTTTCCCATGCGGTCAGATCCTGCACTGCAAATGCCAGATGACGCAGACCACAGGCTTCCGGCTGTGATACCCGGGGCGGACTTGCCGGAAAGGTAAAAAGCTCCAGCAGATACTCTCCGTTAAGTGCCAGATCCACTTTGTAAGAATCCCGTTCCGCACGGTAGTGTTCACTGAGCACGGTTAATCCCAGCACATCACAATAAAACGCCAGACTGGCCGTGAGGTCAGAAGCAATCACGGCGATATGATCCACTTTTTCAATCTTCAGCATATCTTTCCTGTATAACGCCCCGTTGCCGGGGCGTTTGATTAACACGCTTTGTTTTACAGAGGCTGAGTCTGTGCTTCCACCGCTGCCAGTGCCACCATGTTGACGATACGCCGCACGGAGGAGATAGACGTCAGAATATGCACCGGCTTGTTAATCCCCATCAGCACAGGACCGACCGTCACCCCTTCCGAGGTGGTCACACGCAGCAGGTTATAACTGATACGGGCGGCTTCCCCGTTCGGCATAATCAGCAGATTTGCCGCGCCTTTCAGCGGGCTGTCCGGCATCAGATCACGGCGGATAGCTTCCACCAGCGCCGCATCGCCATGCATTTCCCCGTCAATTTCCAGTGACGGTTCCCGTTCACGGATCAGCGCCAGGGTATCACGCATTTTCTCTGCGGACGGCGACGGACACGAGCCGAAGCTGGAGCGGGATAACAGCGCCACTTTCGGCTCGATACCGAACCGGCGCACCGCGGCTGCGGCCATCAGGGTGATCTCCGCCAGTTGTTCGGCAGTCGGCTCATCATGCACATAGGTATCGGCGATAAAAGTGTTACCGGTCGGCAGACTGAGCGCATTCATTGCCCCCGCCGTGTGCACGCCTTCGTGGAAACCAAACACATTTTCCACAATCCGGTAGTGATCGTGATAATCCCCGACCACCCCGCAGATCATACCGTCTGCCTCACCACGGTGCACCATGATGGCACCGATACTGGTCGGGTTGGTGATAATGGCACGGCGGGCCTGTTCCTGAGTCACGCCCTTGCGTTTCATCAGCTGGTAATATTCCTGCCAGTATTCAGCAAAACGCGGGTCACTTTCATTGTTAACGATTTCAAAATCCTGATCCGGCACAATCTGCAGTCCCAGTTTTTTGATTCGCATTTCAATCACATCCGGGCGGCCAATCAGAACAGGATACGCCAGCCCCATGCTGACCAGTTCCTGTGTCGCATGCAGCATGCGCGGCTCTTCCCCTTCGGCCAGCACAATACGTTTGCGATCTTTGCGTGCCATGGAGAAAATCGGCTTCATAAACAGGGTGGTTTTGTAGACAAACTCATTGAGGTGTTCCAGATAGACATTGAAATCCTCAATCGGACGTGTCGCCACACCGGTTTCCATCGCTGCTTTTGCCACGGCCGGGGCGATTTTCAGGATAAGACGCGGGTCAAATGGTTTCGGAATAATATATTCACGGCCGAAAGATAATTCCTGGCCACCGTAAGCGGAGGCAACCTGCTCGCTCTGCTCTGCCAGTGCCAGATCGGCAATCGCCTTCACACAGGCCAGTTTCATCTCTTCATTAATCGCTGTTGCGCCGACATCCAGCGCGCCACGGAAAATAAACGGGAAGCAGAGCACGTTATTGACCTGGTTCGGGTAATCCGAACGCCCGGTACAGATGATGGCATCCGGACGGACGGCCAGTGCCAGTGGCGGCAGAATTTCCGGTTCCGGGTTGGCCAGTGCCAGAATCAGCGGGTCACGCGCCATACCTTTGACCATCTCCGGTGTCAGTACACCCGGACCGGAACAACCGAGGAAAATATCCGCGCCCGGCATCGCATCCGCCAGTGTCCGCATGCCGTTATCATCAATAGCATACGCCGCTTTGGTTTCCGCCATATTGGCTTCACGGCCCTTGTAGATAACCCCTTTCGAGTCGCAGACAATAATATTGTCGCGTTTCAGGCCCAGCAGCACCATCAGGTTCATACAGGCGACAGAGGCAGCTCCCGCACCGGACACCACCAGACGGACATCGCCGATTGCCTTGTTAACAATGCGCAATCCGTTAAGAACCGCAGCGGTGCTGATAATCGCGGTACCATGCTGGTCATCATGGAAGACCGGGATTTTCATGCGTTCGCGCAGTTTCTTTTCAATATAGAAACATTCCGGTGCTTTGATATCTTCCAGGTTGATGCCGCCGAATGTCGGCTCCAGAGAGGCAATAATATCCACCAGTTTGTCCGGGTCGGTCTCATTGACTTCAATATCAAAGACATCCACGCCGGAGAATTTTTTAAATAAAACCCCTTTTCCTTCCATCACCGGCTTACCGGCCAGCGCTCCGATATTACCGAGGCCGAGCACCGCCGTACCGTTGGAGATTACCGCGACCAGGTTGCCTTTGGCGGTATATTTATAGGCTGCCAGCGGATCATCCGCGATTTCGAGGCAGGGAGCCGCAACTCCGGGTGAATAGGCCAGAGCCAGATCACGCTGGGTGGTCAGCGGTTTGGTCGGGGTGACGGTAATTTTACCGGGAGAGGGAAACTGATGAAACTCAAGGGCACTTTGTTTTAATTGTTCGTCCATTTCAGGATCCTTTACAGGCGTTAATAACAGGGTCAGGGCGGACCGGCGGTGTAAGCTCTGCCGCCGGCCACGTTATTCAGCGCTACATAATCAGTATACTGATAAATAGCGGAATAGTGAAAAAAGTGTAATATTCATGTAGTTAATGTGCTGAACCTGTTGAAAAAAACAACATATCTCTTATTGGTTATCTGATAATAGCGACCTTCTCCGGCTATACCGCCAATTATATCTTCCTGTCTTAAACCATGAACTTCATCCCTATAATATGCTTCATGTTATTAGGGACATTATTATTTTTAAATACTTTGTTATTTGCACATATAACACTTTTGCGTAAAAATTAATTGTCCTGGCGATTATGGTATATTTTGTATTTCAATAATTAATATATCAATTAAATCGTTTTAATTAATATTATCTCATACCGTACACCCGGCAAGGGAGAACTCTATGCCTCATCACACTATTATGGTTATTGATGACCATCCGTTGTTACGTTATGGTTTTAAAATGCTTTTACAGCCTGATTATGCGTTAACCATCATGCCGGAATTCACTGACAACAATGGTCTGTTCAGCCATATCCATCAGCATACTCCCCGAATGATTATATTGGATATCAATGTTCGTGCTTTTTCCGGTATTGATTTCATTAAAAAATTACGCCACAAAAAAATATCCAGTTATATCCTGGTGTTTTCACAGTCACGGGAACGGAATGATATATACGCTGCTATTGATGCCGGAGCTGATGGTTATTTATTAAAGAATTGCGATGTTGATTATTTATTAAGTCAGATTAAAAATGCGTTTAAAGGAAAAAAGATCTTCAGTGAGGCGATTTATAAAATTTTGCAGGAACGTGAACACTATCACGATCCGGTCAGTTACCTGACACAACGGGAAGCCGATGTTCTCAAAGAACTGGCCTGCGGGATGAAAAATAAGGAAATTGCACGGGCGCTGTTTATTTCGGAAGAGACAGTGAAAGTTCATATCCGCAATATACTGAAAAAGCTGAATGTCTCCACACGGCTCGCCGCCAGCCTGCTCTATCTGAAATACCGGCTGCCCCGCTGAGAGGGATCCCCGGGATGGCTGTCCGGGGGTTACTCGCTTTCTTCGTCGATACTCGCCGGCGTCGGGTAATTGAGCAGTTCAAGTGTGCCGTCCGGATTTTCGCGGACATCCACCTGGATCACCTCTTTATTCATCCCCCGGAGGATCGTATCCACTTCACTGTAGGCGTAACGGATGTTTTTATCACGCGCCCAGTCCGGCATGCCGGTCACACCGTAGTAAAAGTACACGGTGCTGATGCCGTTGCCCTGGGGCTCTATCGCCTTGATTTTACTGATACGCAGTGCGCCGTAACAAAAATCCTCATGCGCCTGCCAGGCTTCTTTACCTTTGTCCGTCAGCTGATATTCCACACCGGACGATTCAATAGTCGCACTGATAAAACCGACGGAAGCCAGCGCATTCAGCCGTGAAATCATCCATGGCTCTGACTGACTTGAGCTGAACTGCGGCCATTTGTGTTCATCCAGGCACAGTTCGCTGTTTTCCGTAAATTTGAGCTGAAGTTCATTCAGATACACGTCCGTTTGTCCCGCGAGGGTAAAGCTGGCAAATAACAGCGTGCTTCCGGCTAAGTACTCTTTCATCGATCCTGTCTCAACATCTTCCGGATGTTTTTGTCATGGTTATGGCGTAATGCTACCCCACTTTTTTGCATTTATCGAATACTCTCTGCACGTAAGATTCTGGATAACTGCATCAAATTCCCGCATTATGCTATTTTTCGTGTTCACGACAAAGGATAAAAGATGAAAAATACAACCTCCGTCTGCCGGATTTTCGGGATTAAAAACTGCGACACGATGAAAAAAGCCCGGGCATGGCTGGATGCTCATCAGATAGCGTATGAGTTTCATGATTACCGGCAGGATGGCGCGGATACAGAACTGCTCAGTGAGTTCGCCCGCCATATTGACTGGACACAGCTGCTCAACAAACGCGGCACTACCTGGCGTCAGCTGGATAAGACAGAACAGGATGCAGTGACAGATGCGCAGTCCGCCATCCGTCTGATGTCGGAAAAACCGGCGCTGATCAAACGCCCGGTGCTGATCTCTGCGGACGGCCGTTATCACCTTGGTTTTAAAGCTGATGATTATCAGCAGTTCTTCAGTCTTCCTGCCTGATACAAAGGAAACACCATGCATTGTCCTGTAACAGAACTGGCAAAACAGCTTATCAGCCGGGAATCGGTCAGCCCGGATGATAAAGGCTGCCAGGCACTGATGGCTGAACGCCTGATTGCCGCCGGGTTTACCGTCGAACACATGCCTTTCGACGACACACAGAATTTCTGGGCATACCGGGGCGGCCGCGGCACAACGCTGGCCTTTGCCGGTCACACCGATGTGGTTCCCCCGGGTGACCTCAGCCACTGGCGCACCCCGCCGTTTGAACCGGCACTGATTGACGGCATGCTGTACGGACGCGGTGCTGCCGATATGAAAGGTTCGCTGGCGGCCATGATTGTCGCTGCCGAACGTTTCACTGAACGCTATCCGGACTATCCGGGACGCCTTGCTTTTCTTATCACCTCAGACGAAGAAGCGTCAGCCGTCAACGGCACAGTGAAAGTGGTGGAAACGCTGATGGCGCGCCATGAAAAGGTGGAATACTGTCTGGTCGGTGAACCGTCAAGCCAGTCCCGATTAGGGGATATGATCAAAAACGGCCGCCGGGGTTCCGTTACCGCAAACCTGACCATTCACGGCACTCAGGGCCATGTCGCCTATCCGCATCTGGCTGATAACCCGGTTCACCGCGCCGCGCCGTTTATACAGGAGCTGGTGGCTGAACACTGGGACAGCGGCAATCAGTTTTTCCCGCCGACCAGCATGCAGATAGCCAATATCCGTGCCGGTACCGGCAGTAATAACATCATTCCCGGTGATCTGTTTATTCAGTTCAATTTCCGCTTCAGCACCGAATCCACAGCTGAATCACTGAAAGCGCGGATTGCCGCACTGCTGGAAAAACATCAGCTGAAACACACCATTCACTGGTCACTGTCCGGACACCCGTTCCTGACCCCGGAAGGCCCGCTGACCGGTGCGGTCTGCCGTGCCATCGGTCAGTACTGTAATCTGACACCGGAGCTCTCCACCAGCGGCGGAACCTCTGACGGACGCTTTATTGCGCGGATGGGTACACAGGTTGTGGAGCTGGGTCCGGTCAACGCCACCATTCATAAAGTGAATGAATGCGTCAGCGCCGCTGATTTGCAGCAACTCAGCCGTATCTATCAACGGATTATGGAGCAGATCCTGCTATGATGACCTTTGAAATGCTGACCGGGCAGACCCGTGATCATGTCATTAATTTTGCCGGTAATCATCACCTGCAATTTAATGCCACCAAAGCGTTTCTCGCCATGCAGAAAGCGGCGGCAACCGCCGGGTTTAAGCTGATGCCCGCCAGCTCCTTCCGCGATTTTTCCCGTCAGCAGATTATCTGGAATGAAAAATTTGCCGGGATCCGCACTGTGAATGATGCAGAGAACCGCCCGCTGGATGTCTCAGGGCTGTCAGAGGCAGAACGCTGTCAGGCGATCCTGCGCTGGTCTGCCATTCCGGGTGCCAGCCGCCATCACTGGGGAACAGAGGTCGATTATTACGATCCGTTCCGTCTGCCTGCCGATACTTCCCTTCAGCTCGAGCCTTGGGAGTATGAGGAAGGCGGCTATTTTGCCGCCATTTCCGCCTGGCTGGCGGACAATATGGCGCAGTTTGATTTTTATCTGCCGTTCACACAGCGCCAGACCGGTGGTGTGGCTTATGAACCGTGGCACATCAGCTACTGGCCGCTCTCGCATGAAGCAGAACAGCTTTACACCCCGGAGACACTTGAAAGAGTGCTGAAAACACAGGATATCGCCGGTAAAACATGGTTACTGGCTAATCTTGACGCAATTTATCAGCAATATGTCACATTACCGGAAAGCGATTAATCCGGTGATTTCTCCTCTGACGCCGGGGTATTCTCCGGCGTCATTTCATCTGTTTCCGGCAGGCGCAGCATAAAGATCAGCAGCCAGACCAGAATACACAGCAGTAACAGCCGGATATAAATCAGTTTCACCAGCCAGAGCGACACCGCGAACGTCAGCAGGATCACGATGACCGCACGCCGTTTTGCTTTGCGCGGCAGGCCTTTGTGTGTCTGCCAGTGACGGATGTAGCCGCCGAACCAGGAACGGTACAGCAGCCAGTGATGGAACCGGGGGGATGAACGGGAGAAACACCACGCAGCCAGCAGCAGGAACGGCGTTGTCGGCAATACCGGCAGCACAACCCCGAGGGTTGCCAGTATGACGGCAATCCAGCCTGATAACAGCAGCAATATGCGGGTGAACGGCTTCACGTCCTGAGCCTCCGGTAATGAGAATGCAACTCAATGTTATCGTTGTGTAACACCTTATTCAACCGGCTTGTGATCACAAATGATAATCCGCTGACAAAACGGCTCTCTGTTCCGCACAGAGAGCCGCTCAGGTTGCTGTCAGTATTATTACCGGCAGAAAATCAAATGATTGATACTGATATCACATCAGTGGCGGTACTGACGGCCGGATCGGCACAACGAGCACTGTCGGTCCCTTGCGCTGTAATGCCGCTTTGCAGGCCGCGATTACCTCAGCCTCTGTTTCTGCCCGGACCGCTTTACAGCCGTAACCGGTGGCAAGAGCCGCAATATCCAGCCCCGGAATATCCAGACCCGGCACGCCCGGCGTATCTTCCAGTACCGCAAAAGATTTCAGAATGCCGTACTGCCTGTTTTCCGGAATGACAAACAGGATCGGCAACTGATGCTGTGCGGCAGTCCATAATCCCTGCACAGAGTACTGCATGGAGCCGTCACCGATAATCGCCGCCACCGGCCGGTTACGCCCGCTGTCCCGTTCACCGAGGGCAATCCCGGCGCTGGCCGGTAATGTCCAGCCGAGTGAACCGCTGGCAAAGGTGTAAAATGAGTCCGGTTTATCCACCGGCCAGGCAGCATGCAGTTCGCCGAGGTTAGAGGGGGATTCCTCGGTCAGAATCGTTTCTTCCGGCATCGCGCTTCTGACCGCACGGAACAGCTGTGAAGCACTCAGTAACCCGTCTGATGCCGCTTCCGGCGCGGCAGGATGCGGTGCCATACCGTGCGGCTGTTTACTGACGGCGGCTGTCCGCGCCGGTCGTGCACTCACCAGCTCAGTTAACTGCTCAACCGCCAGTACCGCATCACATAACAGGCTGTCCCCGACCGGTGCCCGTCCCGCTTCCTGAGGATCATCCGTGATATGCAGCAACCGGAGTCCCGGCGGGATATAATCACCGGCCACATACGGGTAATAGCGGAAGACCGGCGCACCGATGATCAGCGCCACATCATGCCCGGCGAGTTTATCCGAGAGCGGTTTCATGGCAAACGGCAGACCGCCTGCATACAGCGGATGAGATTCCGGGAACGGCGGTCGCTCGGAAGCGGGTGCCGAATACACCGGGATATTCAGTTTCTCTGCCAGCCGGATCCCGGCCTCCCAGCCCTCCCCCCGCGCAAGGGATGCGCCGTAAATCAGCACCGGATTTTTCGCCTCTGATACACTCTGCGCAAACTCCCGCATCCGCACCGGGTCGGCACTGATACGGTGAGACACGCTGCGGACAACCGCCGCATCCGCTTCCGCCGGTTTATCCCAGTCATCCAGCGGGATCGATAAAAATACCGGGCCTGCCGGCGGTTGCAGTGCCATCGCATACGCCCGCATAAAGGCCGCCGGAACATCTTCCGCCCTCACCGGCTGATAACTCCATTTCACCCACGGCTCCGGCAGTGTTTCCGGCTTAATATTAGTCAGCCACGGCTCCATCAGCAGCATGTCGCGGGTCTGGTTACCGGCGGTAATAATCAGCGGCGTACGGTTCATATACGCGGTGAGGATATTACTCATCGCGTTACTCAGCCCGGCGGAGGTATGCACATTGACCAGTGCAATATTACGGGTGGATTGCGCATAACCATCCGCAGCAGCGACCGCAGACGATTCATGCAGTGTCTGGATATAACGGAAATCTGCCGGAAAATTTTTCAGGAAGGTTTCTTCTGTCGAGCCGGGATTACCAAAAACAGTCGTGATATTCAGTTGCCGGAGTAATTCAAATGTCACCTGACGGATTGTTTTTCCCATCGTAATGCTCCTGTGAAATCATTATTCTGCTGATGCCGGACATACCGGCGAATGGAAAAGGCATGCTGATCGCTTTATCTGCCTGACGGTGTTTTTTACTTAAATAACAATAACAAACAGAGGAGATATAAATTAACAGAACAGTGAAAAATTCAGATATTCCGGACTCTATTACAGCAGAAAATAAAGATCAAACTGCGGCTTTATGACTCTGCGCCTGATTATCAGACCGGCAGAATCATTATTTCTGATATAAAGCAGAAAGATAGAGGTAAGACCAGATAACCGCATCATAAAAGGTCAGTGTAATACCCCTGCCGGGGCCGGTTGAGAGTAAACAACGCGATAACATGCTGGCCGTTTGTTAGTCCGTTACAGTTCCGTTTAACTCAGAGCTGTTATTGTCTGCCGCGTGGTACCAATTGGTTATTTTGCTTTTTTTCAGCTCTCCGCGGATGCAGAGAGCTTTTTTTTTATTTCCGGTATACTATCCGGATTATTCACACTGTTTATGTACAGAGGTCGCATGCTGAAAATATTCTGCTTTATTGCCGTTATTCTTCTTTCGGGCTGTGCCGGGGTTGGTGTCGGTGCATCCGGAGGTTCTGAAGGCGCTTCTGTGGGAATCGGTACGGGCATCGGCTTTTAACCGGATGTGAATAACTAAGCACGGTGACAGTCGTGCATTAGTCATACAGGATGAAAAAAGTCATATTTAAGATTCAATGCACTGATAAATAAACCCATTTAAAAACCGCCTGAGTGGGTTGGTAATATATAATTACCTGAAATATAACCAGGTAAAGCGTATCACCGATGTGCCGGGAACATACCGGCCAAAGCTGTATAATGGCATTCCTGAAAATAAAGGCCCGCTTATCGTGACTGCACACCACAAATGCTCTTCCTGACAACTGCCGCCGGTCACTTTAGTTAATACTCATCCAATCTGACAATCATTTCTCTGCAATGATCTGACACCTCCCTTTGTTCTGCCAGCCATTATGTTAAAAAGCCCTCAATCTGAGGGCTTTTTAACAATTTTAATTTTCAACTACATGCTTCAATCGTAATACTGTTTCAGCTAAATCAGAGGTCACACCCAAAAAGAATTTTTCTTTGTCTGAATTATATTCATTACATTCCAATGACACGCTGACACTAACGATGGATTGTTCTTTTATCATTTTTATTTTATGACTAAATACCAGAGTCCCTGTATTTGGTATTTCAACCACATCTGTAAAGTTTTCATTTACAATGATATTTGATAAGAAAAACCTTACAGGCGGAAGTCCGGTTAAAACCATATTACCGTAATTTCCGCTTTTTATCTCACCGTCAAAAGATAATTGCTCTAAATCAACTTCCCACTTTTTTCTAAGCTCAAAATTAATGTAATGCTCCCATATACGGGATGGCGATGCATTCATACTCGTTGAAAATGATATCTTTAACATATGTCTTCTGCCTGTTGTTTATGGAACGAAATTAATTCTATACGGCACTACTGACAATTTTTGTCAGTAGTGTTAAAGAAGACATAACTATGTTGGTGCAATTTATGGAAAAGGCAGCTGAAACATAACTACCTTAGTGTCCATCAGACGGAAATAAACATAAATGTGACAGGAAGAAAAAAGAGACCGCCGGGAATGGTTGCTGTAATCAAAGGTAATAAAGCAAAAGCTTCCATAAATTAGTCCTCATTGTTATCACTAAATATATTTTAATCAGCATCAATAAAATTTCAATATACCCGTTAATTTTCAGGAAGATCTGCAGGTAAACAAACCTTTTCGCACTGCGTGCGGTTCTGACGTGGCGTGCATCTCTTTGCCATTTTTACGCCTTGCCTTCTGAGACATGACCGGCAGGTAACCTCATCACAACCTCACGCTGACAGATGCCCGCTTCTACACGCCACTTCTGAGTTCAAACGCACTGTCGAGTGCATTAAAGGTTAGATATGCTTCGGCAAACTGCGGCTCACTTTTAACATTCAGTTTCGCCTGAATCAGTGAGGCGATATCCGGGTGCTTACCGGTCATCATCTCAATCAAAAGGTTATCCAGAGATGCACAAACCATTTCTGAAAAGTAGCTGGTGATATATTCCGGGTTAATGTACTGAATCAATTCATGCAGGCTGCGCCGTGCTATCTCTCTGCGAACTTCCTCATCAAACAGATCGACATTGATATCCATCACATCACCTAAAATGACAAAACGAGCCTTTCAGCGTCGAATTACTCCGAAGCCGCTTCAGGTTTTTTGATAGCAAATGAGTAACAAAATAAATGGACACATTATCTGAGGATAAGCGTTACTTTTGATGGGTTTAGTATGGTTTTTGCGTGAACCTGATTTCACTTATGCAAGTAACAACCATTATGTTAAAGAGAGTTCGTTTGAGGTAAAACCAGTCTGCATCGAAACTATCTGCATTACATAACTTCCTACAGTCGCCGTTGAAAAATTTATTCATCCGTAGTTCAATAAACCACCATAAATTATTATTATTTTTAATTAAGGAAACCAATGCCTGTATCCGACTGTTATCAAACTCAACCAGATGGCTATGTACGTTTTGAGATACACGGAAAGCCATTGGAAGGTGAGTTTTATCGATACGACTTATTCGGTTGTGATCTTGGCCCAACCGTTGGATATATCCGACCATTTAATAAAATATTACGCCAAGAACTGATCGACTGCTTACAATCCGTCCAAAGCAGAGATCTCATAAATTTCGTAGCCAATGATGAGGTGATTACCTGTGATGCTTATGTAACCGATAAGCAAATCCAAGGCGGATATCAACTTCTTATTGAGCACTTTGATTTTATTGATGAATCAGACCTATCAATTGATAGAAAAGAAATCAGTAGTTGTCGTATTGATTTGCTACAACGTCAATACATCTTTGGCAGCAACAAAAATGAAAACAAAGAAATTCTGAATAATATCAATAAAGAATTTCACCGGTAGATTACTCCTTTCTGCATACCTTTACGTTATGAGAGAACATGGAAAACCAAGAATAAAAATAAAATTTACAGTTCTATCCTCATAGTTATTCTCGCGCTTATTGCTTATGTGGCATAGTAGTATTTAAGACGGATATTTCCTTGCTTTTTCGCGCAATTGTAAAAGCTGCTCTGTGGTCAAACCTAGTAGGTCAAACCCCGTTGATTGTATCGGATCCCCATCTTTGCCGGTCAGTTCATTGCTAACTTGCTCACGAAATGCTTGAACGCGGACATGCTTCCCGAGCAACTCAAGGTTTTTCACTTTGTCTGGCCATTGGTTTTTTTTCATGATACCTACAAAATCTCGCTCACCATCTTTAGACTCAAACATTTCTGCTAAGTCCATACCGCTTAACGACGTACGCCATACTTTAGGCCATTCGTGGATAGGCTAAATACCTCCGTCATCGTGGAGGATATCCAGTACGTCCATCTGGCCTATTTCTACAAAGCGATTGAGAACATAATCAGCGTCAATCTGAAGTCGATCACTCCTTTCTTTCCTCAGTTCAGATATTCTTATCTGAATGTCAGGTTTTGACAGGTTTTCAGATGCAGTGCGGTTTGCAGTTTTCTCGCTGTACCCCGCACAAATAGCCGCCTGTGTGGCATTTAAATCGATGTGTTACTCGCGACAAAACATTTTTTGTCTATCTGTTCGTGCCATTTAGTAAGCCTTGTAATGGAGTTTTTTATGGATTTATTGACATTTGATGAAGCACTAGCCGAAGCTGGCGATGATATCTCTGTTTTGTTGGGGAACGGGTTCTCTCAAGCTTATGATCACCATATTTTTAATTATAGAAACTTACTGGATAACGCAAATTTCGGCGTTAGACATGAAAGTATAAAAGATATTTTTAGAAAACTTGAAACTTATGACTTTGAAAAAGTTATGCAATCTCTTGAGTTTACCGAAATAGTAAATTCAATTTATAGAGCGCCACAACAGCTTATTGATTATATTGCTGACGATATGGAAAATTTAAAAAATGCACTCGTTAATGCAATTGCCAACTCTCATCCGCAAAGATCCAGTTATGTAAGCACACAACAATATCGCCGTTCATGTGAATTTATTTCTAATTTTTCTAATGTATTTACTCTTAATTATGACCTTTTGTTATATTGGACAATAAACAAACTATCTGATACGGGTGATTACGATGATGGTTTTAGAAGAGGTGGATGTTGGAACACACCGGAAAGACAAAATATTTTTTTCCTACATGGAGCTCTACATCTATTAGAAGGAAATGATGGGATGACAACTAAACTACGTTTTAATGATCGAGATGACCAAAGTATAATTGACGCTGTTGCAGATAATTTGCACACCAATACTTTTCCTCTATTTGTTTCTGAGCCAACATCGATAAAAAAACTACAAAAAATAAGAAAGTCACCATATTTAAATCATTGTTTTGAAGAATTAAAATACATATCTGGATCCTTATTTATACATGGACACTCTATGGATGAAAATGATAGGCATATCTTCAGTAAAATAAATGAAAGCAATATTAGTCGTGTTTTTATTAGTATGTTCGGAAACATTAATAGCGAGCCGAACCGTAGTTTAGAGGCGAATTCTATGAGATTTTTCCGTCGGGACATGAACATTAATTTTTATGATGCATCAAGTACTTCAATTTGGAATTAAACGTAATCATTAAGATACTATATATCACTTTATAACCAATCATAAAATTCACTCAGTTAGAGTGTGATTGGTTTTTCTGCTATTTCAACCACAGGCACATATTCAACGCTGCTAATCTCATTAGGTGAAATGTATATCCATGCACCATCAGTTTGTGCGATAGCAATTAGGCCATTAGTCACACGATGATCTTTCGTTGTCATCAATCCGGGATATGTCGTGCCATCCTTTTTGGTTGCTGTGACTTCGTATTTTTCAGTCATGCTCACCCCAACTAATGTTCACCATTTCTTCTACCACGGCAGGTGATGCTGTATATGAGGGTGTCTTTATTCCAGTGTTGCCGATTGTTCTGAATGCCCACACGCTCACTGTAAGAAGTGATGCAAGTCGTGGCTAATGTGGCAGAGGAGATCGGCGTCTCGTGGGTAATAAAAAACCCGCCGGAGCGGGTTGGTTTAATTATTTAATAAAATTGATATCCTATTGACTCTGCATCCTGCCATACCTTTTCCCATCCTTTATCATCATCAGAGTCAGGGGCGCTGTCCGTAGCAAAAAGCATGTGCTCTTTTCCTACTTCAGTGATTCGGCTTACTTCTTTTACTAATAATTTCACCTAGTAATTATCACCAGATTCATTTTTTTCAGACACGACAATGTGGTCATTTTTTCCATAACCACTCTTAAGAAACGGAGCCTTTTCTAAGGCCATAACCATTACGATCATTCTTGCCTACAGGTTGAGTTAATGTGAACTTAGTAATATCGGCAGCATTCGCATTACTTTTACCCTTCTTGCAAAAAAGACTGCAACGCGGTCTATTCAACACTTGGCAGCAGTAACTGCCCTTTCTCTTCAATTTCGGCAATACGGCTAAGTAGTTGCGGCTTTTTGATTCTGCCCCAGCGATTGAGAAGCCGCCCGGACATGCTGGCAATATCCTTCTCTTTCATGAATTCGAGCATTACTTCATTGCGCTCCCGCTCCATGCTGTGAATGTTATTTTTGATGATATCCGCCATCCAGTTAAAGGCTGCAATAAATGCCTCTTTAAGCCTAATAGCCTCGGAGCCGGTAAACCCCATAACGATCATCATCCACCCGTCCCTGGTCATTTTATAAAATGGCTGCGGCTTTCCATTCTGCAAGCTATTGTTTTCATGGCAAAGCGTAAAATTGCGCTCTTCAAACTGAGGTGAGCATGATTTAATTACTGCGCGTGTTTTTCTCAGTACGTTCTTGTGTCCGCGCTTGAATGCGAACGTATCGGTCTCAGCTTTTGACCCACTGAGGAAAATCAATTCACGGAAATCAATTCCGTTTACAACTATTATTGATACCGAAAAAACTCTAAAACCGTGGCCAGTTTTAGTTGACCACTACAAAATATTATTCCGTATATAGCGGATGTGATAACCTTATAGCTTCATCTTTCAGGAAAGAAATAACGACCATAACCGTTTCCGGGGAATTCGTGAAAGCAAGGGAAGCCACCTCAGTTAACCGGGGAGACAACCCGCCTGGTAATGATTTTGATCGAATTTTGAATGATAGTGACTTATCGATTCTAATTTATTGATAAATAAAGACAAAAAAAGGTAACAACAATGCATTGGTTAGCAGGGTGGCAAATGTACAACCCTTTAAAATCAATGCATTACATAATCACCTGACTAAAAAATACACTGCATTTTGCAACATTTTACTACTTTCCATTCATTACATTTCAATAAGTTAGCACTTCATTTTGAACGATTAATCGGAGCACTATTTCCTGTTTTTCTTCTCGCCCTAAATTAAGTTTATTTAACATCACTCATATTCCTAAATGACATAACATTAATAACTTTTAGATTACTGGATGTCACAAAATGATACATAACTTTTAGTGTCGTAGATTGACTTGATTTAAGCGTTTTTAGTTTAATAGCCATGTGCCAAATAGGTGGCTATTGGCATCTCGATCTATGTTTCGCATATGTATTTCTTGTTATTTGGAAATACGTGGCTAATATTGTTTTATTTTATCCATTCGTAGTTTTCGGCCAGATTGCTGACTAACTGGCCGACTTTTTTTATCTCACCAACCGGTTTACTCAGACCATCTGGAACGCTCGGCTAACCCTAAAGTTATTCAATGTTTCCGACACATAATCAGCGTAAACAGTGATATCTCCCATATGGTACCCATACCGATCACCAAACCGATGTTTCAGATAAAAACTGTATTACCCGCTTTATACATCAAATGAACCCCGTAGATTCACTCCGAAAATATTATTTTCTATCAATCAGTTACTGAGATACACAGTAGTTCATCGCTTTTAATTAAACCTTAATTATCAATGCTATAGAATCATATTCATTGTGATATTGTGAACTACCTCTCTGTATATAAAAAAAATTCTTTTGTATTATTTCAACGTTACAGATGAATTGTTTTAGAGATTACCTGATGCACGTTATACCGAAAAAAATTCATTATGTTTGGGTTGGTAATAAACCTAAACCTCAGTTTGTTATGGATTACATTGCAACCTGGAAAAAACACCTTCCTGATTATGAAATAATCGAATGGGATAACAAAAAACTTGAAATCATAAATAATAAATATGCAAAGGAAGCCTTTGATAATGAGCAATGGGCTTTTGTTTCTGACTATATCAGGTTATATGCCTTATATCATGAAGGTGGCATTTATCTTGATACTGATGTTGAGATAACAAACAGCTTTGATAGATTCCTGAACCTTGATTTTTTTAGCTGTCATGAATTCTACAACAATAACTGTTGGCCTATCACATCAGCAATAATGGGAGCAAGAAAAAATAACAAAATTGTTGGAGATCTTATTGAGATTTACGATAATCTCCCTTTCAAAACTAAACAAGGGCTTGATTTGACAGCCAACACTCAGAGAATAACAAAATATCTGGAAGCTCGATTCAATATACGACCTATATATGATAAAGATTCAACATTAAAGTTAAGTGATAAAGAAATAATTTTTCCTTCACATTACTTTTGTGCCTGTGAAGAAAATAAAATGAATTTTTCAATTCATCATTTTTCAGGTTCATGGCTGCCATCGCATTCAAGAAAGGATAAAATAAATATTTTTGATAAACTTATACTTTCACGATTTATAAAAATACATGACTCAGGTGATATGCCATTACAGAATACTGAGAAAGTGATATTTAAAATAAAATTACCTAAAAACAAACAGTATGTTATCTTATTCAGGCGATGATTTATGGCACGTAGTTAGACTACGTGCCTACTCTTTTAGTCAGCTACATAAACCGATGACCACTCCATATGCTGCCCCCCGACTGACTTCAAAGTTCTTCCTGCGTTTTGTGTGCATACAATGCCATATCCGGTATTGCCCTGGTGAAACTGGGTTCCAATACCGTCAACCGGTGGCATACATACTGTTGTCCAATAAATCCCGCCGGATCCTGTCAATTGGAAATAGATTTGCTTCCCTCTGACATCTTCTGACATAGATATTGAACTGCTGGCATTTCCGTAACCACCAACCCATCGCCAGCCTTTCGCTGCTCCTTTTTTCTCATAACGTCCATCACTTTCGGCTTTTGAATAACTGTAACCCGCCGCCTGATAATTTCCTTTCAGTTGATATTTATTATCTGATTCAGCTTTCGAATAGCTGTAACCAGCCGCCTGATAGCTTCCCTTTGGTTGATAACGCTGATCCCCCTCAGCTTTGGTGTAACTCTCACCTTTTACCGCGTAATTACCCGTCGGAGCATAGTTACCTTTCGGCTGAAAATTACTGTCAGATTCGGCTTTCGAATAGCTGTAACCAGCCGCCTGGTAGCTTCCTTTTGGTTGATATTTATTATCAGATTCTGTTCTGGTATAGCTTTCACCTTTTACGGCATAATCCTCGGCGGGTGCATAACTGCCCTTCATCTGATACCGCTGATCCCCCTCTGCTTTGGTGTAGCTGTCACCTTTCAGGGCGTAGTTACCCGCCGGGGCATAGTTGCCTTTCGGCTGGAAATTGGTGTCAGATTCAGCTTTCGAATAGCTGTAACCGGCGGGCAGGTAATTACCCAGCGGCTGAAATTTCTGGTCACTCTCCCCTTTGGTATAGGCTCCGACCTCCCCGGCGGTTATGTCTGCTTTCAGTTCCGCCCACGCGGTACCGGCGGCCGGTTCGGTATTGTTATTCTCAATCTTTGACTGCCAGGCTTTTTTATTGTGATACACGATACTGCGGACAGCGTAGGGTTTACCCTCCTCCGCCCATACCGGCATACCGAACGCCTGCATTTCCCCGACCGCGCCGGTAATATCATGGAAAATACTGTTCATCTTCTCACGTTCGATATCTTTGGCGGCCGGATCGGTCGCCTGGTCACGTTCATAATCGTAACCATAACCCTGAGTATAAGAAACAGAGCCGTCAGCCTGTACCTCATCAGGCACAGCAGTGCGATCCCCCTGTGTTGCAAAGGGGATTTTAAATAGTTTTGTCATGGGGAATTACTCTCCGAAGTTACTTTCCAGGAAGTTTTTACGGTTTTCACCGTGGCCGAAGGCTTTTTTCGTCACAATACGGTATCTGACTCCCACCCCGGACGGGCGCGGCATCAGATCAAAGTTTTCCAGCAGAACGCGCAGACGCTCGTCCGGATTAAAATTGAAGACATAGTACATATACGTCATATCGAGCGGATCCAGCACAAAGACTTTACTGTCCTCATTCCAGAAAAAACGCTTAAGAAATTCATTGATATTGGTGACAGTCGGGCTTTGGGTCAGGTTAAAGTACCGCATCCGGATAATCAGCCGTTTCTGCTCCGGTGTCAGCGACAGGGTGTAATCGGCATTACGCCGGAAATTTGCCCGGAAATTGGCTTTCTTCCTGCCGAATCCGATACCGATTTTTTCTTTTTCACTCGGCGGGATATCAATCCCCAGCGGAACATCGAGGATACGGGACCATACCGACAGCCCGAAATCACCGGCCGTATCGATATTAAACACATCGCGGTACCAGTTCTGCCAGAAACTGACGGTTGCCCGTTCAAACCAGCCAGATTTAAAACGGGCCAGCGCTTTCAGATTATCCGCTCCTTCGTACTGCCACAGAATCGCTCTCAAAAGGTCGGAGTGAAAGGTTAACTGCTGAATAGTCTGTGTCATACAAATACCACCTGCACCGCACTGCGGCTGATTCTGGCAACCTCAGTCAGCTTTACCGGGTAAGTATCGGATGACCAGTCCGTGCCGTTGGTTGACAGTTCCACCCGTGTGACAAACAAACGTGGCTCAGAAACATTAATACCGGCCGATATTTCAAACGGGGAAACTTCGCGGCCGACAACCAGCCCGCCATCCCCTTCCGTTTCGCCCCCGGCCCATGACTCAACCGCCGCCGGAATAACCGTCTGCGCATCCAGTGATGTTTTTTTCACTGTCACGCGGCAGAACAGGACTATCTCTTTTGCCCGATCAAATTTTACGGTATAGGTCTGTCCGCTGACCGGCTCCAGTACCTCAACCTCCTCACTGCCGTTGAAAGCCGCCCCGATCGTTTTGGTACGCAACAATGCACGCGCAATTTCCCCGCTTTCCCCGCCCTCAACACACACGTATACGCTGTGCGGCACCAGCGTAATCCCGTCCAGCGTCATCGGGATATTGGTATAATTTTCCCGGTATGCCAGTGAACGGACGCCTTCCAGCTCATATAACGCGGAGGTAATCGCCTCACCGACACTGACGGTATTTTTTGCCAGTGTCAGTTTCCGGCGGCGGCGGGACTGTAAATCAGATTCGGCAACCCGCCCCAATACCGCATTGGTCGGGTTGGATACCGTTTCCCAGCCGAGAACAGAACTGGCCACCGTCATCAGCTGCCCGGCCGGGCACTCAACAGGGCCGGTTTCAACCGCCCGTAGATCGCCGGTTATTTTCCCGTCTTTACCGATAATCAGCGTTTTTGTGGTAGCGAACTGCTTGCCTGCCATCGATTCAGCCAGTGAACCTTTCGGAATGATAGTTCCGGGGACGCCGCCGAATTCAACCTGCGTCAGTATAGACTGAGTGGCATCCCAGCGCTGCCCACCCGTCAGCGCCCAGATGGCATCCAGAAAAACACCGCCGGCAATGTCCGGGTTAATCTGGTTTGCCAGTTCCGCATTATTACGGACTACCGCATCACGGTTTTCCGTTTCCATTGTGATCAGCACCCCCTGCGGGGTTTCCGGGGAGACATCCAGATCCTGACCAAATACGGCTCTGAATTCATCCTCAACTGCCGCCCGCAGTTCTGCGGTATCCGGAATAATCACACCGGATGAGGTAATGTATTTATAGTCAGCCATTTAACGTAATGCTCCCGTATTCTGTCTGCAGGACAGCCACATAGTTCAGTTCGTTATCATTCAGCGTGGCTCTGAATGACACCACGGCGGTCACCTGCGGAATTTCCCGCATACGCTCGCGGAACGCGGATTCAAACAGCGGCAGATCAGCCTGTCGCCCGAAGGTGGTTTTCCAGTACGGGATCCCCTTATCCAGCTTGTGCAGCATTTCCCCGCGCAGCGCTTTCACATACTGCGCACAAACGTTTTTTACCGCCGGTTCACCACTGACAATGGCAATATTGCCGTCGTTTCCGGTGAACAGGTCGTTATTCCCGCTCACATCAAAAGTCTTCATACCGGCTCTCCTGAATCACTATTGCCACCCTGAACACCGGAATGCCTGTGGGCAGATCCGATATCTTTACCGTTATGCCTCATGGTGCCGCCGTTTGAATCACTGTTGCCGTTGACCGCGTGGTTACCGTTAATCGTCACATTCCCGGTGTAAATGGTTTCCGGTGCATTAACCTCAAACAACGGTGTGTCCAGCACCGCTTTATCGGCATGCAGGGATAAGCACACAGAACCGTCTGTTGACTGCACCACCAGTGCGTCCGCGTTTTTGCCGTCGATCACCCAGCCTTTGAGCGTGTCAGGGAAAAACATGGCATCACTGAATGTATGCAGCCTGGCCGTATTCGGTTCATCCTCCAGGCCGCCGCGCTGAAAAATCAGGCTGATATCCCGGTCGTTCGCTTTCAGCCAGCCGAAATCCCCCGGTTTTACCGGCATCCGGATAAAGAATCCGCCGCCGCCAAACCGGAATACCGGGATATTCGGCAGCGCACCACGTCCGATTTTCTTCCCTTCCGTGGTGACCATCATCACTAGGGGTTTAATTACCGCCCGGTTTGTCGCATCCTCGTAACTCACAACGGTGGCGGGAAGCATGTCATCAATATTCATCAGCAGATTACGGAACGCGGCCATAAACTGCCCGGCGAGACTGCCGTCATTCGCCTGGTCACTGTTTGGTTTGTTCATTGTTTTGCCCGTGTCAGACCCGCTTGCAGGTTGCCTGATAAAAGAAAGGATCGTCGTGAGAAGCAATATCAAATTTGAGCTGCTCGATAATGTAATCCCCGTTCAGCGTGGGGTTATATTTGCTGTCCAGACGCAGCATGCCGCCGAGGGATGATTCGCCGTCGATAAGGTAGGTGACATCAACCCCCTTCTCCGTGGCTTTCGGTATACCGACCATGCCGCTTTTCTGACTGAGGATCCGCAGTCTGCCGGAAAGTGCCTTATCACTGTCTTTGACATACAGGACATCATCATCAATGAACGCTTTTACATTTCCGGCTTCCTGCAACCGCTCAACCTGTTTCAGCGCCGGACCGCAGAAATACCAGTTGCCGATATTTTTATCCGTTGCCTGAAAATTCAGGGTCACGTTACAGTCACGGGCAATATCAGCTGCAATCTCACTCATTTTTGCCAGTTGCCTGCCTTCCGGTGACACAATGCCCCGGGCGCTGGCGTTGCCGGTCTTCGCCTTCAGTGTCAGCGTCACATCGGGCGGTGATGAGATTTCGGCACTGACAATATCACCGGTGTAGATCCGGAAAACACCGGTACCTGCACGACCGGCCTCAACAACAATCCGGGGTGAGGATTTATTTCCGGCGAACGGACTGGTTTCGGTCAGCAGCATGGTACGGGTTTCCGCATTCAGCCCGTCGATATTCACCGTGCATTCGTTTTGCAGCGGATTGGCATATTTGGTGCCCCCGGCCCGGATGCGCAGTCCCTCATACCACTGCATACGTCCGTTAAGTTCAATGCCGCAGCGGATCCGGCGCAAATCAATCATCGCTCCCCCAATAAATCAGTGTTTGTGTTTTTTCAAACAGTTCCCACCACGGAAGTTCATCCCCCTCTGTCAGCAGGGCAAAATTACCGCCGTGTGTGAGATGGCGGTACGGTATCAGCGGCTGCCCCGGAACAATACGCATCCCCTGAATAATCACCCGGTCATCACACCGGATATCACAGCACATCACACGCCGTGCGGCTTTAATCGTCAGCTCCCATTCCCGTCCGTCCAGGGTAACCCGCAGACGCTGATTGGGAGCCGCATTCAGTGGTATGATTTTCATGAAAGACTCCAGTCACCATCTGCGATACGGGTTGCAACAGACCCTTTTTTCTTCGTGGCAGTGTCCGTCTCTTTTGTCTGGACTTTCCCCCGGTTTACCGTGCTGCTCTGCTCTTTCTTCGCGACTTTACGCGGCGGCAGTTCACCGTATTCCGGCTCAATCGTCCGCCATTCGGTAAAACGCAGGGAGAGTTTCACCGCATCAGCCATATCCGGGATTTCATCGTGGTAAAAATTCACTATCAGCATCGGCTGATAGGTTTTTACCCGGGTCTGAATACCGACAAGCTGATGCTGATCGTAAGCCTGCTGCATGGCTTCAAAGGCGTCTTTCAGTTCGCCGGTGAGAATCAGATCCATACCGATTTCCACCGGGTTAATCACAACATGGTCACTGCGGGTTTCACCGGACTCCACCTGAAACTGTGTCGCCTTATGCTCATCCCGGACATTCAGTTGAACGGGATTTACCGACTCAAACAGCGTGGTGAAGGATTCCGTATCAAATATCTTCACTTCCGTAATCATTTCCCCAGCCCCGTATTTGTCTGGTGCCCCAAATCCTGTAACTGAGAGCCGAGTGCATCTTTGGCTCCCGCCGCCATCCCCTGCGCATCCGTTGCCTGTGTTTCAACCTTAAGCTCACCGATACTGACGTTCGTTTCATTACGGACAGCTGACTGGTTGCTGATCGCCTGACTGGTGACAGGGTTCAGCGGGTGATTTGACATGCCGTACAGCTGCGCGGTCATGGCCTGCGCCATTTTGGCCGCATCCTCCTCGCTGATCGTTTTCTCTGGCGGCATGTCGTACTCAATCTGCCCCTGTTCATTAACTGTGCGGTTAACGGTCTGCTCAACCTCAATATCATCATCACCGGCACCAAACCAGCTTTTAAAGGCCGCCCAGCCCTCTTTAATCTTATCCAGCCCTTTGTTGATCCAGCCAAGGTAAGCTTCTATCTGCTTCCACAGCCATTTGAAAATACCAACCACAGCATTGGAGACGTTATCGAAAACCCCCTGAAAGCTTTTTCCCCAGTTCCCCAGACTTTTGATAAAGCCGAGCAGCCAGTTCCACAACGATTTACCGGTGTCAATAATGAGATTGAAAGCATCAGCTGCCGCTTTGCCGACAATAACGGCAACATCAATAATGAAATTAAACAGTTTTTTGAAAACGTCCCACAGCGCCAGAATGACGGCTTTCAGTCCGGGATATTTATCCAGGATCCGGCCAATCATCGAATCGTTACCGTCGATGAAATTCATGATGTCGTCATACACCAGCGCAAACGCTGCCGCCAGCAGGGCTATGACCGCAATAATGGCAATAATCGGCCATGTTGCCGCCAGTGTGGCCGCCGCAGCCGCGAGCATCGGCGGAACGTAATAGGTTGCCAGTGCGATACCGACTGCAATAAAAAATCCCGTGATCAGGGTTTTGTTTTCTTTGCAGAAGCCGACAAATTTACTGACCCATTCCAGGCCGGTTGCCAGGATCGGGATCACCATCTCCAGAAAGCTGTTTTTCAGCAGACCGGAGGACTGTTTAAAGCTCTGCATCGATTTGTTGAATTTGACAGACTGCTCAATGCTCTCTCTGTTGATGCCGGAATATTCCTTTTGCACCCCCATCATCCGTTCGAGTTCTTTGCGGCCTTTCATCATCAGTTCAACGGTTTTATCATCCGACACGCCGAGCGCACCGAGTGTGGCTTTGGCCTTATCGAATTTCATCCCCTGCACTTTGTCAGCCGTCCGCAGGATTTTTTCCATGGAGTTACCGGCAAAACCAAACGACTTCGCCATTGCCTCCATATCTGCCTGAGCTGACTCCCGTGTACCGCCGAGTTCAGCCACTGACCCGGCAAAAGCATCCACATCCGCCGCGGCAACATTGATTTTTTTACCGAATTTATCCAGGGATTCGATTTCAGAGGCACGGGCAACGGATTCACCGACAAGGGCAGAGGCGCTCATAAACAGGCCGACAGCTGCCAGGGCTTTTTTGGCAAATCCGGCCACAGATTCACCGGCCTTCCGGTACTGTACGTCTGTTTTGCTCAGTGCATCCTGTACTTTTTTCTGTGCCGCGACTTCGCTGCTGCCTGCTGCAACGCTGTTTTTACCGGCTTCCTCCGCAATCCGGCCAAGTTCACGGTAATCCCCCTGCAGTGCTTTAATGATGCCACCGGCCAGCTGCCGGACTGCATTACCACGACTCTCCTCATCCGTCAGAACGGCGGTGTCACTGCTCAGTGCTGCCACTGCCTGAACCAGCGCCTGATAACCGGCCTCCGTACCCGTCAGTGAGGCCTGAATATCCTGCCATCCGGCATCAGAGCCCGCCTGCTGAGATTCCAGTTCAGACAGGGAATCGGTTACCGCATCCACCTGCGCTTTTACCGCCCCGGTCTGCTCTGCCACATCAGCCGCGTTCGTGGAAAAATCAACAACGTGCTCACCGGACAGCCCCTGTAATGACTGCCAGAGTTCAGTGAACACGCCGCCGAGAGAATCAGCCCCCTGCTGCGCGGCAGTCTGCGCCTGCTTCATCCCGTCGATAATGTCATCCGTTGAACGCTGCACACGGTCAAATGCACTGTCAGCCTGCCGGGTATCAAATTCAAAGACCTGAACAAAGGTATCCATCAATGACATTATCGGTCCTTTGAAGCGGCCAGCGCTTCGTTGTAGCGGTTAATGATCGCGATTTCCCACAAGTCCATCGCTTCTTCCAGATCTACTGTGGTTTTGAGTTCGGTGAGGGTGGCGAATCCTTCGCTGATGATGACTGCAAAGAAGCCATCAGCGTTTTTATAACTGACGGGAGTGAACTGCCGACCCTGCTGATGAGGAAAGGCAGGAAGCCGGAGTTCCCGCCGGTCCCGAAAAAACTGGTGTTATACTTCAGCATTTCCAGCTCAAGACGGATCAGGGATTCACCATCAGGCACATGGTTATCAATCAGCGTCTGTGTCTTTAACGGAATCTCTTCACCATCGTCAGCCACTGCGCATACATACGCCATCATTTTCAGCATGGCCTCTTTGCTGACTTCGTAATCCCCGATTTTCGGGGCATTGGACAACGGATATTTGGCAAGGATTTCCCGGCCGGTCACCGCAGGCAGACGGCTGATAACAAATGCCTTTTCAATACCGTCCACATCTTTAATCTGAACTTCTTTCGGTTTAATCAGCATGTTTTATTCCGTAAAAAAAGGCGGGACATGCCCGCCGGTGATTAACGATTACGCGTGGAGTCAAAATCCTGGAATACAAAGGTGTACTGTTTGGATTTAAGACGCCCGGCACTGGCCGCAGAGTTCCCTCGGCTACCGTTGGTAATTTTGCCGTTACGGGCGGTAGTGGTGGAGCCGTCACCGTAAGAGGCCACCATAGTGATAATGTCACCGGCATGACGGCGGCCTTTTTTCGCCGTGTTGGCCTCAAGAAGAATCGCCAGGTTCTGATCTTCCTCACTGCCGGCCAGCACATTAATGGTGACAGTCTGCGGTGTGGGCGTTGACCAGCTCACGAGATTGCCGTTGATATCCATACCGGTCTGCGCGATATCCACTGCCGGTAAATCCAGCGGATCCGCATCGTCCGCAAACTGTGTGATAAAAATCCCGGAAGGGAATGTTTTGCTGGCCTGTACCACCAGTGCAAGGCCGGTTGCTGAGACATCATTCATATTTTATCCTTACACTAAATTGTGTGAACCTTCGACCTTCCGCACCCAGTCGCCCTTACCGTAAATCAGCACGTATTTCATCACGTACTCCGGTAACCCGCTCTCACCGGTACTTTCAACAATCTGTGCGTTGTACCAGTACCCTTTGTCCTGTACATCGTGCCAGGCCAGATCATCACCGGACGCATCCGTCACCGCGATTTTCTGTACTTCCGTTAAGGTTTTACCGGCGAGAATGGTGCCGTTATCCACGGCTTTGGTGACCGCACCGGCAATGACCATCAGTGCCCGGGCTTCGCCGTCTTTGTTGGCCGGAATACCGCGTGTTGCCAGTAACAGACTGAACCACTGTTGCGCGATATACGCTTTCAGCCACTGCTCATTGGCATGCACACTCATATCCAGTGGGTTAGAACTGCCGCCGCAGAGGAAGCCGCGCTGATAAAAGCAGATCTGTGAACCTGCCACAGCGGTTTCGCCGTAGTAATTCACCCGCAGTTTATCGAAACGGTCCGCATCCTGATCTGTGGTGACCTGCGCCGGGAATGTCACGCCGAGCTGACGGAACATATAGTTAGTGGTGGCATTGGTGCGGTCGTAATCTGTGGCAGCCATCACCGCCATCGGCAGCGCCTGGATAAAATATCCGCTTTCTGTTTTCAGGTTCAGGCCGGTTGACGCGGTGCCGATCAGCGCTGCGCTGAAATCTTCGGCATTGTCTTTTGTCACGCTCAGATGAAGCTGGTATTTCACGTTCTCCCCGGCAACGTACTGCGCCAGTGTGACGGCCTGATCCAGCGACAGTTCACTCAGAAATGTGGCGCTGCCGAAGGAGTCCGAAACCTGCTCCGCAACTTTGAATGCCTCCAGCGGAGTCTGTGCCGGATTGCCCTCGGATGCGCGTCCGGCTGACAGCCCCATCGCATCCGCAAGAACGGAATACCCCACGCTGACAGATGCACGTTCCTGCACGCTGCCGCTGAGTTCAAATGCACTGTCGAGTGCATTAAAGGTCAGATACGCCCCGGAAAACTGCGGTTCACTTTCGGCATTCAGTTTCGCCTGAATCAGTGACGCGATATCGGCATACGATTTGGCTTCGGATAAATCGATATCTTTGTAGCTTTTGGTGACCTTGCCGAATGTCACTGACAACGTGCCGTCAGCAATCATTTTCAGATCAGCCAGAGCTCCGGCTTTTGCTCCGAACAAAGTCGGTGCCCGGCCAACCGGCTCGTAAGAGGCGATCTGTAATTCTTTAGGTTTACTGACCGGGGCCGGACTGACATAGCTGAAATACTGCCGGGCAAACTGTGCCTCCGGAGAGTCAGCACCCAGCAGTTCATCAACCTGACCGGATGCAAACTCCAGCACATGCCCGGCGGGAATTTTAGGATTGGTGGAAAATAACCGCGCCGTCAGCTTACGCATCGGCACGGCAGACGCGCCGATCACCGCTGACGCGATATCGACGTAACGGGTTTGTTTAATTGGCATAGTAAAACCTTATATGCAGTGAATATCCGGATACAGTGCGGTAACAGCAGCCGTTTCCGGACGGAGTGTGCGGGTATAGGTCACATTAAAATCAAAAGACGGGTTTTGTTCGTAATCGCCGCGGTCGTTAACAAAATACGGGAGACGGATGGCGGTCGCCCGCTGCACCCCGATCCCCTGTTTGCGCAGTGCTTCAGTAAACGGTAACGAATTAACGATCATCCGGACGACAGCCGTAATATCTTTCGCGGTGTAACCGCTGAATTCGGTGATAAATGCCTGTACCTGGAATGTTGTTTCATACTGCTGTGCTTCCAGGTGACCGGCATCACTGCCCTGCGGGTTATAACTGCGCTTCTGCCAGCCCTGCGGATTTTCCCCTGCAGGAAAGAACATAACGAAATTATCTTCCCGCCCCTGTTTTGCTGACTGAAACCCTGCTCTGACCGGGATATTGATACCCGCCTGCGCCAGCTGCGCCAGAAGCTGTTTCCGGACAGCAATCTCAACATCGTTATCCGTCATGATTGCCTGCCTCAATACAGATAACCGACTTCCAGCCGTCCTGTGCATACCAGTCAGCATCCCCGGTCACATCGTAGCGTTTGCCGCCGAAGACCAGATAATCCGGTGAAGCACCGCGCTGAATGGCGCTGATATCGTGGGACGTATACAAGCGGCGGTATACCTGACTGGTGTCCAGCCCCATAGACTGAATGTCCCGGGTATCCACCGCCTGCCAGCTCCCGCGAACCTCAACCGGGTCATAATACGCGTTCTGATCATGGCCCCGTTCGTCAGGCTCCCGGCTTTTGAAGCGGTACCAGAGTACGGTTTGCTGCGGAACATACCGCGAGGCAATCCGGTGCAGATTTCCGAACATTATTTATCCTCCACGGCAAAAGTGACGGATTGCAGCATCAGACCGGAGTCAACCAGCGGCTTACCGGTGGCTTTCCCTTTACTGTGGCGCCGGGCCCGGGCGGCTACCGTGGCATTCTTAAGCGGCGGTGTGGTGACCGATTTAATCATCATCTTCACGTCACCTGCTGCTTTTGCGCCGATTTGCTCCAGTCCGGCCGTGACCGTGATTTTACCGTTACCCGCTGCTTTAACGGTCCGCCCGGTTAACTGACTGTATTCCTGCCGGTGTTCTGTCATTGCCGGACGAAAAAACTGACGCGGCGGGATCCCCCCAGCCGGATAACCGAGTTCCTGAATCGCCGCCACATACGCGACAGGTGTGCCGTCCGGGTATTTTGAATGCGCAAAAAAACCAACCTTAAGCTGCTTCTTTGCCAACTCGTCATACACGGCTTTCAGTTGTGCCAGTTTTGTCACCGGTGACCTCCCCGCGTGAAGCGCCCGAACGCACCGCGAAATGCCGCCCGTTCCCCGCCGCCGCCGTGGTAACGCGGTACACTGCATCGTTTGATCAGCGCCAGAAACTGCTGGCCGTAGGTACTCATCTTGAACCAGTGCGACCAGTCGGAACCGGCGGGCGGTGCGGTGTAGGACACGCTGACTTTATCAATCGTGATACTGGTCACGACACCGGTCGGTGATTCCCCGTCAGCAATACGGCCGTTAAGGTCAAGCATATGCGCGACGACCAGCATCCACGCTGAATTTGTGCAGACACCACGGCAGGGGGAGAAGTAGTTCAGTGCTTCCAGTGCAATGATAAAAATTTCATCATCAGGCACTGCGGAAAAAACCTTATAGATGGCACGGAAAGACACTAACGGAAAGTCGGACGGGTCCACGGAACCCCCTTATTTTTTACTGTTATTTTTGCCTTTATTGCTGACCGGCGGCTCATTTCCCTCCGCGACCAGTTGTTCTTCGGTCAGCGGGGCGGATTTGTCGCTGGCTTCCATATCGGTTGCCACTTTATCCGGGTCCTCTTTGCGGTTTTCCACCGCGATAAACCCGTTTTCTTTGTGCAGCTTAAAGACGTGGTTATTTTTCAGCTGCGCATACTGCTCATCACTGATTTCAGTCACACGGCCGCGCGGGGTGTACATGTGTTTGGTCATAACATTGGCCTGACCGGCGATAAATACCGGACCGTCCGGTGTGGCGTAATTCTGGTCGTTGGACAGGGTGCAATAGATATACAGAGGCATAATTTCTCCCGGAAATAAAAAAGCCCTCCGCAGAGGGCGTATAAGGCGTTACAGAATCAAATCCCGGTCAGGCGGGTGATGGCCCACGGACGGGTGACGATGATACCGGCGGTCGCGTTGGTGGCATCTTCCAGGTAGCCTTTGACTTTGCTCTCTGAACCCAGCAGCTGGTATTTCACCGGCACCACCTGGAGAAGAACCGCACTGGTGGCCGTTGAGCCATCATCCACGGTTTCGGCAAACATATATGCCACATCCGCCCCGCCGTTAGCACCGGCAAATTCCGGTGAGAATACAAAGCGCAGATTCGGGTAGTTTTCTTTCACCCACTGATACACCGTTTCACCACGGGCAACCGGGTTTGCCACATTCAGCGCAGAGCGGTAGCCCAGCGGCAGGGTCAGAGTGATAGCCGTATCATCTTTGATAATACCGCCGGACTGCATCTCCAGACGCGAAAACATGGCCGTAATATCGCCGGTGATGGCAGCAAATGTGCCGCCTTTCCATTTTGCGGCAGCCGTCTCATACGCCGGTAAACCCGGTTCATTCAGCATCCCGAAGACACGGGTGTCCGGGCTGTTGAAACCGTAATAACCGATACGTTCCCGCCCCTGCTCCAGCGCTTCGGCAACGGCATTACGTTTCTCTGCGGCAGTCTCAAATCCTGCTGCTGACTGACGGGCTTCCTCCAGCTTTCCGACCTGAAAACCCAGCTCAAAACGGACAATACCGCGACGTTCCTGATCCTGCCCGTAGGATGCCAGCGGGATATTGGTGTGATCGCCGTACAACTCCGCCTTACCGGCCGGGGTTGCCACATTCAGGATAATTTCTTCATCGTGCCAGTTACCGGCATTCAGTACGCCGGTGATTTCGTCCAGTACACGGACGCGGGTGGCGGTACGGATAAGCCCCGGCAGTACGTGTTGTAACATCTCACGCTGAATGAACCCGCCGGACATAGCCGGGCCGGTTAACGCGGAGTCCATTGCGGCCAGACCACCGAAACCAATCTGATCCAGTTCGCTGTATGTCCACTTCTGATCGGGCTTAATATTCAGTTGCCCGTGCTTGCGGATATCGCGGCCGGACATATAAAACTTTTCTTTACTGACTGGCATTATTCACCTTCCTTCGCAGCCACTGTGTACGGGATTTCGGTCAGACGGATAACGCACAGATGCGGCGATTCCGCTGACTCAATGTGACGGCTGACAAAACCGATAACCAGATCACCGGCTTCCGCTTTTGCCTTCGCAGACAGCGAGCCGTCCGCCGGGCTGAACACCACCGGGGCATTAATTTTTTTCACCCCGGCGGTGATTTCGGCGTTAATCTCACCCATAGTGAGAAACTCACCCTGCGTCCCGTTACGGGCGTATTCTTCACCGATACGGTACGCTTTCGGGTTAATCATGATCCCGGCAAACGCACCGTCACCGCCAACCTGCACGGATTCAACGGAATCATCTTTGTATGTGTATGCACGGCCGAAGAGGTTTTTCGTTTCATCCGCAGAACTGATCACCGCTGCGGTCACGCGGGTCGGGCCGTTGTGGCTGATTTCACCGATAACACCGGAAATCATGCCGTTCGCCACGGTATTCGGGATTGCCATTATTTTTCACCCCACTTTTTCATAATTGAGTCCGTGCCTGCGGCGGTATCCATCGTCGCATGCGCTTTTTGTGAGTCCGGTGTGCGCCCCTGCATCCAGGCGTTCAGGGCAATACTTTCCGTGCCCTTATCGCAGCGGATACCGAGTTTTTCCACGCCGTATTCCGCCACCTGCTGTTTCGTCATTGGTGCGTGATCAAATACCCCGATAAACGGCGTCAGCTTGTGCGCCAGTGCGTCACGTTCCCCGATCTGCTTTAACAGTTCGCCGGTGTCCATGGTCGGTTTGGCTTTTTCCAGACGGGCAATTTTGCGTTTCATTGAGGACATTTCATCCATGGACGCAATACTGCGCTTGAGACGCTTAAGGCGACGCGTCAGGCTGTCGGTGGTTGCCTGGTCAAGCTCTTCTTTCGCTTCGGCAATCGCTTCCTCTGCGGCTTCGATAGCCACTTCCGCCGCTTCTACCGCTTCCGGGTCACCGGTTTCCGCTTTTTCAGCTTCCTCTTCTGCGTCTTCAACGGCTTTTTCCGCATCAACGTCGGCATCCCCGGTTTTCTTTTCCGGATCAGGATCGCCGTCAGTCGTTTCTTTTTTCTCCGGGTCTTCATCCGTTGCCGGTGTACCGGCAGCCAGTGCGGCCACAACGATTTGTTTAATCTGCTCAACCTGCTCCGGTGTAAATCCGTTCTCGTCACCGGTCGGCTGTTTTTTGTCTTTGTCTTCTTCGCTCATACGAATAAGTTCCTTTGTATCAATGGTTACAACAAGATGATCCTGCACAGCCACGTCAGCGCCGGTGCGCCCTTCATCGACTAATGCAAGGTGATTGCCACGAAGGTGGCGCTGAACAACTTCGTATGCCTCCCCCTCGTACACGCCGGGGTTGTCGAAGTCATACCGGCTGCGGTAGCCCGGTGAAAGGTCAATCTTTCCGCTGCTGATATCACTCAGGGCGGCATCAGAGAAGATTTTGATATTTCCCCTCAGGTATGGGTGTTCGAAATACACGTTTTCACCGATAACCCCCTGAATGCCTTTTTTCTCTGCCGGTGTGGCGTTTTTACCGAGCATTTCATGATCGACAATGAACGGGGTCAGGCGGAATGATTTAATGGTTTCTTCACTACCCAGCTCTTCCGGTGGCCGGAATACTTTGTAAATCCTGTCCGGCTCCGGTGCGCCGATTTCAGCCCCCAGATAATCAAAAACCCCAACTTTTGAGATGGGGTTATCTTTTACTTCGAGCCAGCCGTTGTTGTCATAGGTTCGCTTTGTCATGTCTCCTCACCAAAGTCGATAACCGGTGTCCAGAAGCATTTGCAGTTCGGTAACTGCCCGGGTAATCCGCGCTCACCGGTCTTTTCATCAATGACCGGCGGGTTATCCAGGTCAAACACTTCCCCGTCCAGACGCAGATGTAATTCACGCGGTTCCGCACTGCCTGCCGAGTGATGCCATATCGCTTTACGGATCCCGGCAGACTTCATCCGCTCATAGTTCGCCGCCGTGGTAATTTTTCGGGTCTGGTCAACGGCAATGAATGCCGCCCGTTTCTCTGTCACCCCGCCGATATCCCGTATTTCATCCAGCAGGGTTTTACTGCCGCTGCCGGTCTGACTGACCGAACGCAACGCTGCGCCCTCGATACGGGAATGAAACTGCTGCGGGATGGATTTGATCAGGGATATGTTTTCTGCCGTTGCGGCAATCATTTTGTCTTTCAGGGCTTCGGGCATGGCCGGGGTTTTTATCGTAATACCGCCGGAGAGTTGTTTCAGTGAATCGTCCAGGCTGCGCTGTGCGTTCATGTCCACCTGCGAGGTGAACTTATCCGCCATCTCTGCGGCCTTACTGTTAAAAATCTTATCCCACTTACGTTTCAGCCGGTTCAGCCAGATTCTGGTCTGACTGGCAAGGCTGGCATCCATAGTCACGCCGTCAAAATCTTCATGCAGACGGCTGAAAACCTTTTCATAATCAGCAACCATCGCACTGATAAGCCGTGACATGTCACGCTGATAGCGGCTCCGGGCTGCTGCCGGATACAGCAGGGGTTTGCCCTTCATAACCGCCCTGCGGGATGCCGCCCACCGTGCCCGGCGGGTTCGTACCCGTATTTTCCGGGGCATAATCGTCCTCGTTCACGTCAATACCGTAAAATGCCGATTCCTTATCCGCCGCCAGCTTTTTGCGGATATCAAGCCCGTCAACAGCACCAACCGCCGCATACGCTGAGTCGGTCTGTGCCTGCTTAAGCTGAATATCGGCGTTTTCGACAGCGGTCGGGCTGTCCAGCGGTAACCAGGTAACCGACAACTCCTCCGTTCCCAGCCCCTCGCTGCGCTGCAGCATGTCGTAATGCCGTTGCAGCAGTTCTTCCAGGTCATTGGCCTGTATGCTTTCCAGCTCCTCCCGGTAGTTGGCTTCTTCGTATTCCCCGGTGGAGTTAAACCCTTTCGGGGTTGTGCCGAGTAACTTGGTCGCCGGTACACAGGCCGCTGACGATACCAGCTGGTATTGCGTCATAATGGTGGCATCCAGATCCGCCAGTGAGGTGTCAAATTGCTGAACGGTATCACTCGAGCCAACCGTCTGAACACCGTAGTTATCCCGCATTTCCATGAAATACAGCATATTCTCGTGGATAGTCTCTTTATCCACGCCCTCAACATCGGCCATACCGATGGTCAGCAGGCGTTTTGTCATTGCCAGCTGCGGTGCTTCATTGGCAGTACGCTCCGATGCATAAACTCGCTCATACACTCGTTCAGGAACAGACACACCGAAATAGTTATAGGTGGGTTTGAGAATGTCCGGCACAGGGAACGGTACAAACTTCACAAAGTGCGATTTGTGGTACCGGCGTCCGCCGATAATCCAGTAAGTCGGTTCATAAAAATCAGGGCTGGCCGGATCCTGTAAATTGGCATCCGTTAAATCGGGTGTGACCCATTGCGGCTCTATCTGCTTAATCCCTTTGTACATGCCTTTCGTCACGCCATCCGGATTAAACGGATTTTCATACCATTCCTGCGGATTGGATGTCTCAACAAGGAACAGTGCCAGTCTGCCCCCGTACACGCGCCCGAAGTGGATCAGCTCTTTCATGTGGTGCTGAATACGGTATTTTTTATCCTTCTTCCGTAACTTTTTACTGATGTCGTGGTTGTCCCCGCCGTCACAGTCCAGGTCATACCCCTGACGGATCGCATCACGCGCCGGCATGTTACAGGCTTTGTCCACCAGCCAGTGTTTGGCAATAACCGCACACATGTTATGACCGATGAACATCTGCGAGGCGTACCAGGCAGCCTGAGCCTCCGGAACACCGTAAACCTGTCCGCCTTTGAATGACGGCACCGTACCGTCTGCACTGTCCATTGCCACACCCTGCATAGTGGGTTGCGGCAAATCCAGCCCCTGAAACCCTGTTTCGGCGGCCAGTGCTGAATATAAATGCGTTGAGAATGCTGACCGCTTAGGTGCGGCAACCTCTGCTGTTTTCCGCTTTCTGAACGGCCACATGTTATGTCCTCTTGCGTGAAAAGAATCCGCCGCCTTTCTTCTGGAACAGATACCGCAGTGCCTGTGTCATGGCATCCACGGTGTCATCGTGCCCGGCAAACGGGAATGTTGTGATTTCTTCCACCGTTTCGGTGACCCACGGTGCAATATCTTTATGGGGCAGCCAGACGTTCCCGGCTTCCCATTCAGCGGTGCAGGCGTGAGCACGGGCGATTTTACTGCCGTCCGGCTCTATGGGCACCAATCCTGATACAGTGGTTTTAAGCGTATCTATGACCGCCGGTCCGTTGGCTTTATCCTCCACCAGCTTGCGCCGCGCCTGCGGGTATTTATCAACCAGTAATTTCACGGCTTTCAGGGTTTCGGTAAAACTCATGCGTTTGCGGATCTGATACAGCAGATAGGCATTTGCGCCCTTCTTGCCCCATACCTGACCGACAACATAGTCCGTGCCGTCACTGTCCTTAAACGTCATATCCCAGCTGTGAATGACTTCATCAAAGGTGTCCGGCAGATCTTTCGGCAGGTAGTACCGGGCGAATTCTTCGTGGAATATCTGCCCGTCTCCCGGTTTTGGTGTCTGCTGGTACATGGCAGACCAGAAGTAATCACCGAGAATGGCTTTTGTTTCGAGCAGTTGGTCCAGTGGATGCAACTCAGGGACAAGCGCTTCACCCTGTTCGTTGATGGCCGGAAATGCCAGCACTCTGGCTTTTGGTGTTTTCTCTTTTACCCGGCCGGAAAGGTCATCTGTTGCCCAGCGGGTCGCCATGATGATCTCGCCGCTGTTCCGGGACAGGCGGGTTTTAAACGTTGATGCGTACCAGTTCCAAATTGACTTTTTAACCGTGGGACTGAGCGCTTCCTTTGAGTTTTTTATCGGGTCATCAATAATCCCGAGATCAACTTTTTTACCTGTCAGCGGGCCGCCAACACCGGCACAGACGTATGTTCCCCTGTGATTGGCAATCCCGAATTCTTCGGTATTACGCTTAACCGCCACACCGTCAGTCGGTTTATTACCTAACCAGCTTTGAGGAAACAGCTTCCGGTACTCATCTGACGACATGATGCGCTGAACATCAGTGTTCATGTCACCGGCCAGATCTGACGAATAGGACAATGCGCCTACACGTTTATCCGGATACTTACCGAAGAAATACGCCGGAAGATACCGCGATACAATATCGGATTTACCATGCTGCGGCGGTGCGCCGAGAATCAGAATCGGCCGCTTACCGGCCATCATCTCAATCAGAAAGTTATCCAGTGATGCACAAACCGTTTCCGAAAAGTGACTGGTGATGTATTCAGGGTTAATGTACCGGATGAATTCATGCAGGCTGCGCCGCGCTATCTCTCTGCGAACTTCTTGATCAAACAGATCGACATTGATATCCATCACATCACCTAAAATGACAAAACGAGCC